>Ga0207028_1002_pt1 | contig 125165 bp, 132 predicted proteins | sample Alteio_BWMinCont_41_FD_153287 | JGI IMG/M metagenome (GOLD analysis project Ga0207028, IMG submission 153287) | Enriched cells from forest soil in Barre Woods Harvard Forest LTER site, Petersham, Massachusetts, United States -... | ecosystem: Environmental > Terrestrial > Soil > Temperate forest... | reverse complement strand
AGATAATGTACTTGAGATAGCTGAAACCGGTGTGGATTTTGTGTCTGTTGGAAAACTTACCCATTCAGCAGGTAATGTTAATTTATCTATGAAATGTGAAATATAAATATGCAAAATACCATATCCCAGCAAGGCCGGTATTTTGCTTTTGATGCGGTTGTTATTGGAAGTGGAATCGCGGGTCTGTGTTATTTATTAGAAATGGTGAAGCTAAAACCGAATGCAACATTTGCTCTTATTACAAAAGGTAAATTACATCAATCAAACACACACTACGCTCAAGGTGGTATTGCAGCAGCAAATGCGCCAAGTGATATAAAAGATCATATTAGCGATACACTATCTGCAGGCGATGGCTTATGCAAGCTTGATGCGGTATCTGCAATCCTGGAAAAAGGCCCTGATGCCATTCAATATCTTTTGAAACAGGGTGTTTTATTTGATCGTGATGCAAATAAGCATTTACTTTGCGGAAAAGAAGCAGGTCATTCCGATAGACGTATATTTCATGTCGGTGATAAAACAGGTGCTGCAATAGTTGATGCATTACTGAAAGAATTATCCACGAAACAAAACATTTCAATATTTGAAGACCATACCGCTATTAACTTAATTACGCAGATAGAACCGCATCAACCAGGTGCGTCTCACGAGGCAGTAGGTGTTTATATATTAGAAGAATCTACGGGCTTGATTCACGTTTTTAGTGCGAATGTGATTGTGCTTGCGACAGGCGGTGCGGGTAAAGTCTATCGTTATACGACTAATCCTAATGTTGCGACAGGCGACGGCGTTGCCATGGCATATCGTGCGGGTGCCAGAGTAGGCGGCTTGGAATTTTATCAGTTTCATCCTACTTTATTATATCATCCAAGCAAGCATAATTTTTTAATTTCAGAAGCGTTGCGAGGTGAAGGAGCGTATTTACGTTTACCTGAAACAGGCGAACGATTTATGCAACGTTATTCAGATAACATGGAACTTGCCACGCGCGATGTGGTTGCTCGTGCTATTTTTTGTGAAATGGAAACGAGAGGTATGGAGTATGTGCACCTTGATATTACTCACAAAAGTAAGGCTTTTTTGCAAAAACGGTTTCCTATGATTTTTGACACACTTTTATCTTTGGGTTTAGATTTGAGCCGCGATAAAGTTCCTGTTGTGCCTGCAGCACATTATATGGGCGGCGGGATTTTATCGGATGTTAACGGTAAAACCGATATAAAACGTTTGTATGCCATTGGCGAGACAGCTTTCACAGGTTTGCATGGCGCCAATCGTTTGGCGAGTAATTCATTACTTGAAGGTTTGGTGATGAGCCGCAATGCTTCGAATGCAAGTTTGGTATTTATAGACAGTAAACCTGACTTATATAAACCTATAAAAGCTTGGGATTCAACCACTGTCGTTGATTCAAGACGTGCAAGTCAGATCAATGAGCATTGGCGAGGTTTGCGAGGTGAAATGAGTTGTTATGCCGGCATGGTAAGAACGGAGGCGGGATTGCATGACCAGCTTAAATTAGTTTTGACACGAAAAGAAATCATAGAAGAATGTTATTGGAAATATACTATCACTCGTGATCTTATCGAGTTAAGAAATATTGTTTTAGTGGCAGAACTCATTGTTCGTTCCGCATTGAACAGACGCGAAAGCCGCGGCGGTCATTATCGTGAAGACTACCTGGTTAAATTAGAAGATTCCGAACATTCAATATTGAGAGGTGAGGCTCAATGAAGCACGCAACGATGCAATTTGTTAAGCCAGACATGCAAGTTTGTCAAGACGATTATCCATTAGACTGGTATCAACAAGAATTTCTTCCCTATGCAGAAGCTTATCAATCTTTACCCGATAGAAATCTATTAACGACGATATTATGGATGGAACCTTATATTGAAGCTGCAAAAAAGCACTTTGGCGATCAATTATTATTGTTATCGCATTATTATATGGGCGGTGAAATTGTTAAAATCATGGAATATTTTGGCGGAGTGATAGGTGATTCTTATCAGTTGGCCTTGATGGCTGTTGAACATCCTGAGAAAAAAGTGATAGTCGAATCTGCGGTGCATTTCATGGCGGAATCCATTAGTATTTTAGCGAATGATGATCAACAGGTTTATATCACTAATCCAAAATCAGGTTGTACGATGGAAATGCTTGCAAAAGACTTTATGGTTCAGCCAGCATTTAATCAGCTCAATGAACGTTATGATGCAAAGAATATTTTACCAGTATGTTATATGAATACTTCAGGTAGAGTTAAAGCCATGACAGGTGCTCAAGATGGTGCGGTATGTACAAGCTCAAATGTGAAGAAGATATTCGAATGGGCATTGAAGCAACATAAAAAAATAGTATTTATTCCCGATCGTCATATGGGTGAAAATGTGGCTGATTGGGTGGGCATACCCAAAAATAAAATTGCCTATTGGCCAGCGGGTCAAGCGGCAGTTAACTTTCGTTTATCAGAACAAACTCCAGAAACTATTAAAAAATTTGATGAAGCCCAACTCATTCTTTTTGCAAGTGAGTGTGGCGTGCATAGTTATTATCAACCTGAAATGGTGCATTATTGGAAAAAACAAGGCTACCATGTACTGGTCCATCCTGAATGCAGGAATGAAGTGGTGAGTATTGCAGATGGTTGCGGCTCTACAGCGTATTTATTTGATAGTGTAACAAAAGATAAAGCAGGTACGGGAAAATATGCCATAGGCACTGAAAATCATATGGTTAAAAATTTAAGTGACATGTGTAAAAATAAAAATATTCATGTCGTCAATTTGAGTGACATTCCTGATAACACTTTTAAAAAACGCGGCTGTGGATGTGCCACAATGTCGCGCAATGATCCGCCACATTTAGTTGCTGTATTAGATCTTTTAAGGCAAGATAAAGTCCCTGCATTTAACCTCGTAAAACCAGGTGATGTCGTTAATGAGTTTCTCGGTTCTCGAGAGCGTTTAGATGAGGCAGGGCAAGCTTGGATTATTTCTAATGCTAAAAAAGCATTGGAGAAAATGATACAAATTACCCAATCTTAAGGTAGAATAGTAAAGGATTGTGCGCTAAATATTATTATATAAGGAGATTCGTTATGTGGTCGTCTTTCGATCGATTTGTGCACGTTGCGTCATATTTGGTAGTAAGAGCTGAAGAAAAGTTAGGCTTATACAATAAAGAAGATAAGATTGCGGATTATCTTTATTTATCGAGTTTGCCTATGCGTGGTGAAGAGGAAGATTTAATTAAAAAAGTCGGTGCGTCTGATAGTGGTTCCATGTTGGTGGTAAGCGCTGTTGAAAAATATGAAAATCATGAAACCATGTTTTGGATGGATCCCACTAGACCTCTGGAATGGAAAAATAAAACGTTTAAAATTGATAATAGCGAAGTGAAAGTTGATCATGAACAATTAATCATGAAAGATTTTAGCGACGGGACAAAAATTGATATTCAATCAGCAGCAGAAATAGTCATCACCATACAGCAGTTTAGAAATGAAAAAAAATCGGTACTTGTGCATTGTAAAGCAGGTCGCACACGCAGCGCAATGATGGTTGCGTGTGTACTAGCGGTTTATGATTTAGGACAATTACCTGAACATGCAGCTAAATCGCCCGAAGAGCTAATTAATATAGCTGTTAAACTTATTCTTAGGAACCGACCACAAATTAACGTTCCTGAAGACGTTAAACAAACTGCTGTGAAAATTGTGAATAAGGTAAGAAATATATTACGAGGAGAAGAAAAGTTTGAAGAACCATTAAAAACTAAACTCGACAGATTTGCTATTAATCCCAATGTTAAAGATACGCTTAAAGAAGCGGATTCTTATAAGAAACTTGGTGAATATCGTAAAAATGCAATTATTAAAACAGGTCAGTTAATATCAAAGCTTAAATCGGTCAAGCGTGTTGAACATATTGATAAATTTATGGGGTCTATCGAATCTATTGATGATAAACATAATGGAAGTTGGCTTCCTCATCTTATGTGTCAAACAGGTCCGATTAAAGAATTTTTAGACGCTGATCCTTATGCTTATTTTGTTGGCGATAAAGATGAAGATAAAAGAGAACGCGCAAGAATTATTGCACGATTAAAACAAGATGCAGAAGCATTGATTTGTTTGAATTTACATTGCACGACTAAAGAACTCCAGGAGATTTTTCCAGTGGAGTCAAAGCCGATGGTAGCGTTAGGAAACTTATGAGTGTCACACAAATTAAACGAAGTGCTTTATTGCCTTATACAGCAAAAGAAATGTTTGAACTGGTCGATGCTATTGAACATTATCCAGCATTTTTGCCATGGTGTTCTGCCAGTCAAATTATTTCTCGTAAAGATAATGAAGTTGAAGCTAAGCTAGAGTTATCGTGGTCTGGTATGCATAAAAGCTTTACCACTAAAAATACGCTTACACCTTATGAGCGTATTGATATTAATTTAATTGAAGGCCCTTTTAAGCACCTGGAAGGCATATGGACATTTACACCCATGGGCGATCATGGGTGTAAAGTTAATTTAGAACTCGATTTTGAATTGGTGGGACATTTTATAGATGTTATCTTTCAGCCTATTTTTTCGCATATCGCAAATTCCCTAGTCGATTTATTTACTAAACGTGCAGTTGAAGTGTATGGCCAACGTAAAGAAGATTAATGTTGAAGTGGCTTATGCAGATGTTAATAAACATAGTCTTATTAAACTTGTGGTTGAAGAAGGCTGTACGATTGAACTTGCGATAGATCGTTCGGGTATTTTATTGGAATTTCCTGAGATAGATTTAATGAAACAAAAAGTAGGGATTTTTAGTACACAAAAAAAATTGACGGATATCGTTAAAGAAGGCGATAGGATTGAAATCTATCGGCCGTTGTTGGTTGATCCTAAAGAAGCTCGAAAAAGACGGGTTAAAAAATAGTAAACCGAGCCGCGACCGTTAGGGAGTGATCACTGTACTAAAAAATTCGCATCTTCTAAGAGCAGTGATCACTCCCTAACGGTCGCGGCTCGGTTTAGTAAACATCTTACGTAATATTTTTTAGGACACCATTTTTAAAGATCAATGAAATCTATTTGACAATATGCGATTTTAAGACTAAGCTTAAGGTAGCTACATTAAGAAGCTACAAGAGGTTTGCCTTATGCATCCATTAAAAATGATTGGTAAACGTGAGTTTATTCAACATACTAGCAAGTATCTTAAATACGTTGAAGATGAGGGTAAGGAACTCATTATTACTCATCACAACAAACCCGATCTTGTTCTGACGAAAATAAAAGTCATGACATTTAAACAAATGCGTGCTTTCGCCGATGTTAAAATTCATGGTGATATCAATGAACCTGTTTTACCCGGATATGATGAATGGTAGTACTAGATACGTGTGCAATTATTGAAGCTTGCAAAAAATCCCCCGATTTTTCGCTAAAAACGTTGGAACAAATGGAAGCGGGCGCTTATGTACTCTCGATTTCTTTTGCAGAAATTGCTTGTAAAATAAAACTCGGGAAACTTGAAATGAGTGTTTCACCGCGGATGCTCTACCATGAATTTCGTCAAATTGAGAATATTCAGATGATCGATATAGGTATTGATGAATGGTTAGACTCTATTGAATTGCGATGGGATGAAAATAGAGATCCAGCCGATCGCATTATTACTGCATTTGCTGCCAAAAAACACGCGACAATTGTAACGAGCGACAAAAAAATAAAGCACTTTTATAAAAAAGTGATTTGGTGATTTCTATTGGAGATACCAGCTCGTTCAATGGATGAACTACGTTATCTTATCATTGGATTGATTGACAATATTCATTGGTCGGCTGTTATAACTTATCGTAATGAAACGATTCGTCTTATTTCAGTAAGACGCGCGAGAAAAGAGGAGGTGAAATTATATGAAAGCATCTGATTTTGATAAAAAATTTGACTCTGATGAGGATATAACAGAATATCTTGATCTGACAAGAGCTAGACGTCCTGGGTTAGAAGTAAAACGAGTGAATGTTGATTTTCCAGAATGGATGGTCGAGTCACTTGATAAAGAAGCAAATCGTTTAGGCATTACACGGCAAGCACTTATTAAAGTTTGGGTAGCAGATAAGCTTGAACACCCTTAATTGATGCGAATTATTTATTATTTGGTGCAGGCATGTTTCCACTTATATTTGTTAATACCCCATTTTTAAAGCTCAAAATCATTTTCTTTTCAGTCATCGTGCCATTACCCGGTTTAAAAGTGTAAACATAGTCAATGCGGTTATCATTGAAAGTGTTAAGTAACATAGGCGACCCCATCACATTTTTGACTTCTTCTTCATTCATGCCTATATGTAATTGATTAGACATTTCAGGTGTCATGACATTACCTTGTTCGATCGAGATCTTACGCACGCAACCGGTTAAAGCCAATACGACTATACTTAGCGCTATGATTTTTTGCATATTTTTTTTCCAAATGTGTATTAATAAATTTGCACGATAATAACTGATTTGCGATGGTTTTGTAACCTGTTAAAATCATTTGATTCCTAACGGAGGCTTGATGCTTTGGATAATTCAGATTTAAAAAAAGTAGGGTTAAAAGTAACCTTGCCTAGAGTAAAAATTTTACAGATACTTGAAAATGCTCATGATCATCACTTAAGCGCGGAAGACGTTTATCGGGTTTTATTAGAATCGGGGGATGATATAGGTTTGGCTACGGTGTATCGTGTGTTGACTCAATTCGAAGAGGCAAAATTAGTCACCAGACATCATTTTTCCGAAGGACACTCGGTATTTGAGATAGATCATGGCACACATCATGATCATTTGGTTTGTGTGGAATGCAAAACAGTCGAAGAGTTTTTTGATCCAGCCATTGAAGAACGCCAACAATTTATTGCTGAAAAAGCAGGCTATACAATCACGGATCATAACTTGAATATTTATGGGATTTGTGCAAAATGTCAGAAGTCTACATAGTTTATAAATAAAAGGAGTTTTTATGTACCACCGACCTCACCCCTATTGTCATGATGATCATCGTTGTAGTCATTCTTTTCTTGATTCGATATTTGGAACGCATCACCATAATCACTGTCATGATCACCACCATGGTCATCATGGGCAAGTACAGCCCCCGCCAGTGGTTGTACAGCAACCATTACCTGTGCCTCACGTTCCTGTTATGTCATATCCTTATCCTTATCATGTTCCTGCGTCATCACAGCCTATGCCAGTACCATCGGCTCCGCCATTGCCATCACAGCCTATGCCAGTACCATCAGCTCCTCCTATGCCGCGTCGTTAGAGTATTTGCAAACCCAGGCGAACAGTCGCCTGGGTTTATATTTCAGCGATAGTCTCAATTAATTCTTTAGCATGCGCTAAAGTCGTTTTAGTGATTTCAACCCCGCCTAACATACGTGCTAATTCACGAGTTCTTTCATCTTGCGATAAAGTGTACACCTGAGTTCGGGTTGAGTGTTCTGATTGTGTTTTTTCAACTCGTATATGCTGATGTCCTTTTGCTGCCACTTGAGCCTGGTGGGTGATACATAAAACTTGATGGGATTGACCTAATTTACGTAAAAGTTTGCCAACCATTTCTGCGGTAGCGCCGCCTATACCCACATCCACTTCATCAAAAATAAGCGTTGGTGTATGATGTTGATCTGCGGCAGCCAGGTGAATAGCAAGACCCATACGTGAAAGTTCACCGCCGGATGCAATTTTTGCGAGCGGCTGCATGGTTTGTCCAGCATTTGTTTTGATGTGAAAAATAATTTTTTCTAATCCATAAGGTGAAATAACCGTCGTTTTGTCAGACTCTAAATAAACTTCAAATTGCGCATGATTTAATGAAAGCTGATGTATGGTTGTCGTGATAATCGTATTTAGATTGGTAGCGGCTTTTGTTCTGCTTTTGCTAAGTTTAATAGCGTTATCATGATATTGTTTTTCTATGTGTAAAAGTTTTTGTTCTAGTTCGCTTAATTGAAGATCACTGTTCTCTAATTCATTAAGCTCGAGAGATAATCTGCATTGTAAGTCATAAAGTTCTTGCGGATTGATTTTATGTTTGCGTGCCGTGTCAAATAATAGGCTAATTCTATCTTCTACCCATGAAAGACGCGCAGGGTCAATTTCAATGGTATTAAGATAATGACGTAAACCATCTTCAGTATCACTGATTTGAATCATGATAGCATTCAATGATTCAATCCAGACAGAAATTTTAGGATCTACTTGTTGGATAAGCTCTAGTCCGTGTAATGCTTGATGAATAGAGCGTAAAGCATTATTTTCTTCATGATCTGTGAGGACATTAAGTGCATGATTTAGATTTTGTAATAATTCACCCGCATGAGCGAGTTGTTTGTGTTCCAGATCTAGAGCTTGAAATTCATCTTGTGTAAGTTGTAATGCTTTTAATTCTTCTAATTGAAAGTTTAAAAACGTCATGCGCGTGTTACGTTCAGTCTGCCGTTTCCGTAATTGAGTTATTTGTTTATTCAAGATATGCCATTCATCAGAAAGATGACTTACGGTATCTAATAAATGTTGATGTCCAGCGTAATGATCAAGCATTTTTCGTTGATGATCGATTTTTAATAAAGATTGATGCTCATGTTGCCCATGAATTTGTATTAATAGTTCGCCTAATTCACGTAAAGGCTGCAAAGTCGTTGGCATGCCATTGATAAAACTTTTTGAGCGGCCGTCTTGATAAATAACGCGGCGTAAAATGCACTCGTTATTTTCCTGTGAAAGATCATAGTGATCTAACCATAGTCTTGCATCAACTAGCTTGCTTACATCAAAACAAATGCTTATTTCCGCTTTTTCTTGCCCTGGGCGGACTTTATCATTGCTTGCGCGGTTACCTAAAGCAAGTTCAATGGCGTCAATAAGTATGGATTTACCAGCACCTGTTTCACCTGTAATAACAGTGGTGCCACCGCAGAATTCTAAGTGCAATGTATGGATAGTAATTAAGTTATTGATATGTATTTCTGTAAGCATAGTCCATATCCTTATTCTGAATAATGTAACTTTTTCCCCCAGTGGAGTTTTGTGCGCAATGTTTCGTAATAATTATAGTCAAGGGGATGAATGAGATTGAGTGCTTGCACATGCTTTTTTATAGAGACACGGCTATCAATGGGTGTTGCCAAATAATCGCGACCATCGCAGCTTAAACGTGTTGAAGTTGTGTTGTTGGGTGTAATCATGATATCAATTTGACAGTTTCCATCAACCACGATAGGTCTGTTGTTTAAAGAGTGGGGAAACATAGGAACTAATACCATAGCATCGAGTTGTGGGTGTAGAATGGGTCCGCCGCCAGAAAGCGCATAAGCTGTTGATCCGGTAGGTGTTGCAATGATTAAACCATCAGAGTTTTGGCTGCATACAAACTGCTTATCGATGTAAATTTCGAATTCTATCATGTGTGGGACAGTATCGGGAATGATAGCTGCTTCATTGAGTGCATTATCATTGCCAAGATTTTTTCCATGAAGGTCAATGGAAGCTGTTAAAAGAAAGCGTTTTTCTAATGTATATTTTCCTTGGAGTATGGCCGTGATTTTGTCGAGCTCGGCAGGATGAATATCAGTTAGAAATCCCAGGCTGCCTCGATTAATTCCGACAACAGGTACGTTCTGGTTTATGATGGCATGAGCTGCGTGTAGTAAACTGCCATCGCCGCCAACTACAATCAAAAGATCACATTCTTTGCCAATTTTTTCGCGTGAAATCGTTTTTAAGTCAGGAATATTGAGTGACTCAGCAGTTTCAACTTCTACATAAAAATTTTGTGATAATTCGATAAGATGCTGAGTGAGAGCTTTAAGGGTTTCTTTGACGCCAGGGTTTTTTACCCTGCCTAATATACCGATTTTGTTAAAAATACTTGCCATGAGCGTTCCTTTAGATGACGATGAGATCAGAGATTGTTAAAATTCTATGTTATATTGACCTATAGCACCATAGGGTTATTTTATGAACGATGTCACTATTAATCAGCGCGCTCAACAAATATTAAAAACCTTGGTTGAGCGTTATATCCAGGATGGTTGTCCTATTGGATCCAGAGCGCTTGCCGAGGAGTGTGCCCTTGGTTTAAGTCCAGCAACGATACGCAATATATTAGCTGATTTAGAGGATAATGGGTATTTAACTTCACCGCATACATCATCAGGGCGGATACCCACACCTTTGGGTTATCGGCTGTTTGTGAATAGTTTGATTAAAGTTAAACCGCTTGAGTCCAATGAAGTCCATGTTTTACAACGTAAATTAGATCCCGATTTAGAAATGTCAAATTTACTCCAATCAGCATCTACCGTTCTTTCAAGTTTGACTAAATTGGCAGGAGTCGTAGCATTGCCCAGGCGTAATCGAATTGAACTGCGTCAGGTTGAATTTTTAGCACTTTCCGCGAACCGTGTGCTGGTGATATTAGTGTTAAATAACCGAGAAGTCCAAAATCGCGTGATTTATACCGAAAAAATTTATACAACAAGTGAATTGCAAGAAGCGAGCAATTATATTAATGCGCATTATGCAGGCAAAACCTTGTTATCGATACGTAAGGCACTTTTAGATGCTATGATGTGCGATCGAGAACATATGGCAGCAGCTCTTGATGTGGGAAATAAAGTTTTTGTAGATGCAGAAGAAGAAAATAAAGACTATATTTTGAATTATTCGGATCGTACCGTCGACTTTGAGCGATGGCGAATATTATTGAATGCTTTTACGCAAAAACAAGAAATATTAAATTTATTAGAACATGCCTTAGAGGCAGAGGGTGTGCAGATATTTATCGGAAAAGAATCGGGTTATGAGATTTTTGATGAATGCAGTATTGTGACAGCTTCTTATGCCGTCGATGATCATTTAATAGGAAGTTTAGGTGTGATAGGGCCTGTCAGAATGCCTTATGAACGAGTGATTTCTGCAGTGGATATTACCGCAAAATTGTTATCGGCTGCCTTGAATCAAGGCTAAATAATCCCCATATATGACAAGACTTCCTATATGTATGACCAAAGGAGAAAAAAAGTGTCAAAAGAAAACAAAGCCAGTAGTACAAGTTCTTTGCACCAGAAATTTGGCAAAGAACATGCTGAGCATGATTCAATCATCGATGATGAACGGCCAGCAGCTGAAGAATTATTAGATCATGCATCTTATCAAGAATTACAAAAACAGCTTACTCAAGCTGAAGAAATGGCTAATTCGTATAAAGATACTCTATTACGTACGAAGGCAGAAATGGAAAATATGCAGCGTATAAAAGAGCGCGATATAGCAAATGCCCATAAATTCGCTTTAGAAAAAGCCACGCATGAACTTCTTCCAGTCGTCGATAATTTGGAGCGGGCTATTGCAGCTCATTTAAATGATGAGTCAGGTGCGGGCAGTTTACTTGATGGAGTGAGTCTCACTTTAAAAATGTTGCTCAAAGCCATGGAAAAATTCGGTATAGAAAGCATTGATCCGGAAGGCCAACCTTTTAATCCTGAGTTACATCAAGCTATTTCAACGCAGGAAAATGCAAATGTTCCGCCTAATACGGTACTCAGTGTATTACAAAAAGGCTATCTTTTGAACAAACGTTTAATACGTCCAGCGTTAGTCGTGGTAGCAAAGTGATTGTCATCCCGGAAAACGCTTTTGGTTTGTCCGGGACTTGAAAACATATAAACCATCCCCATCTTACTAGGTATATATAGTTTTTTTGGTAGAGATTTTCTTGGAGAATAATATGGCAACAATAAGTAAAGTGATAGGTATTGACCTTGGTACGACGAATTCATGTGTCGCTGTGAGATCAGGTGACCAAACTATTGTCATTGAAAATGCAGAAGGTGCTAGGACCACTCCATCTATTGTGGCCTATCTCCCTGATAATGATGAAATTCTTGTCGGCCAAGCGGCTAAACGTCAGGCAGTGACTAACCCTAAAAATACGATTTATGCAGCAAAACGACTGATCGGTCGTCGATTTGACGAAGAAGTTGTGCGTAAAGACATGGAAATTGTTCCATATAAAATCATTCGCGCCGACAATGGTGATGCATGGATTGAAGCGGCAGGCAGAAAATTAGCGCCGCAACAGGTTTCAGCTCAAGTTCTCATGAAAATGAAGAAAACAGCCGAAGATTATTTAGGCCATCCTGTGACCGAGGCAGTCATTACTGTACCGGCTTATTTTAATGATTCGCAACGTCAAGCTACCAAAGATGCAGGTCGTATTGCAGGTTTAGAAGTTAAACGTATTATCAATGAACCTACGGCCGCCGCACTTGCTTTTGGTATGGATAAAAAGCCAGGCGATCGTAAAATCGCTGTCTATGACCTGGGTGGCGGTACTTTTGATATTTCTATTATCGAAATTGCTGAAGTGGATAAAGAACACCAGTTTGAAGTATTGTCAACTAATGGCGATACTTTCTTAGGCGGTGAAGATTTTGATTTGCGCATTATGAATTATTTGGTTGATGACTTTAAAAAATCATCAGGTATTGATTTGCGTAATGATCCTCTTGCATTGCAACGTCTAAAAGAAGCTGCTGAAAAAGCTAAAATTGAATTATCATCGGCACAACAAACCGATATTAATCTTCCTTACATTACAGCTGATGCTTCAGGCCCAAAACATTTAAATATCAAAATGACGCGTGCTAAACTTGAATCCTTAGTTGAAGATTTAATCAAGCGCACCATTGAACCTTGCAAAATAGCAATTAAAGATGCGGGTATTAATCTAAATGATATTGCTGACGTGATATTGGTCGGCGGTCAAACTCGTATGCCTTTGGTTCAAGAAACCGTGAAAAATTTATTTGGCAAAGAACCACGCCGTGATGTGAATCCTGATGAAGCGGTAGCGGTCGGTGCTGCGATTCAAGGGGCTGTTCTTGCGGGTGATGTAAAAGATGTGTTGTTATTAGACGTTACACCTTTATCTTTGGGTATCGAAACCTTAGGTGGTGTCATGACTAAGCTCATCGAAAAAAATACAACCATCCCAACCAAAGCATCCCAAACATTTTCAACGGCTGCAGACCATCAAACAGCAGTGACGGTACATGTTTTACAAGGCGAGCGTGAAATGGCATCGGCTAATAAATCCTTAGGCCGTTTTGATTTAACCGATATTCCACCAGCACCACGTGGTATGCCACAAATCGAAGTGGCTTTTGATATCGATGCGAATGGTATTTTACATGTATCTGCAAAAGATAAAGCAACGGGTAAAGCACAATCCATCGTCATTAAAGCTTCCAGTGGTTTGTCGGAAGACGAAATTAAAAATATGGTTAAAGATGCCGAAACACATGCTGCTGAAGATCGTAAGTTCCATGAATTAGTGAATGTGCGCAATCAAGCAGACAATATGATTCATGCAGTGACAAAATCGTTGAGTGAAGCAGGTGATAAAGTTTCTGCAGATGAACGTAAATCCATTGAATCTGCTGTTGAAGCTTTAAAAGAAGCTGCCAAAGGCAATGATAAAGATGTTATTGAGCAAAAAACTAAGGCATTAACAGAAGCTTCCTCCAAAATGGCTGAACGTTTGTATGCAAATCAACAGCAACAAGGCCAACCTGGACAAGCTGAACAACCAAAGGCAGATGCGTCATCAGCTGGTAAAGGCGATAATGTGGTTGATGCCGAATTTGAAGAAGTTAAGGACGATAAAAAGTAATCTGCTTTTTTATATAGTGATTTTAAGATGTCAAAACGTGATTATTATGAAGTATTAGGTATTTCTCGCAATGCAAGTGACGAAGAGATTAAAAAATCTTTTCGTCGCATGGCGATGAAATATCACCCGGATAGAAATCCTGGCGATAAGGTTGCGGAAGAAAACTTCAAGGAAGTCAGAGAAGCTTACGAAATTTTATCAGACAGTCGTAGACGTTCCGCATATGATCAATTTGGTCATAGTGCATCAGAGGCCGGCGGTTTTGGCGGCGGCCCTGGTGGCGTGAATTTTACCGATATTTTTGGAGATATTTTCGGGGATATTTTTGGTGGTGGAAGGTCGGGCCCACAGCGTGGCTCAGATTTACGTTACAATCTCGAAATAACTTTAGAAAACGCGGTATTTGGTAAAACAGTTGAGATCCATGTTCCTACGTTGGTTGCATGCGCAGATTGTCATGGAAGTGGAGTTCGTAAAGGGGCCCACGCGGTGACTTGTAGTGATTGCGCTGGACATGGACAAGTTCGTATGCAACAAGGTTTTTTTACCGTACAACAAACATGTCCTTCCTGTCGTGGGAAAGGCAAGATCATCAAAGATCCTTGTACCACTTGTCGCGGCAAGGCCAGAGTTAAACAAACCAAAAAACTATCCGTTAAAATTCCACCAGGCGTTGATACGGGTGATAGAATTCGTTTAAATGGCGAAGGTGAGGCAGGTGAACCTGGTGCGATGCCTGGCGATCTTTATGTGCAAATCGCAGTACGAAGCCATGAGTTATTTGAACGAGATGGGATAAATTTACACTGTGAAGTACCTATTAGCTTTATTATTGCGGCAATGGGTGGTGAATTAGATGTTCCCACACTGAATGGCAGGGTTAAATTGAAAATTCCAGCAGAAACACAGTCGGATAAAGTATTTCGATTGAAAGGAATGGGAGTTCCGCCTGTTCGTGGAGGTGCAACAGGTGATTTAATGTGTAAAGTGGTCGTAGAAACACCTGTAAATTTGACACATAAACAAAAAGATTTACTAAAACAATTTGAAAAAACCATGTCAGCAGATAATAAACATAATCCCAGGTCTTCTTCATGGTTCAATAGAGCAAAGAAATTTTTTGAAGACATGAAGCTTTAGAGGGAAATCATTATGATAAAAAAAATACCTATGACAGTTTTGGGTGCAGCCATGCTGCGTGATGAGTTACAACGTTTAAAAACGATTGATAGACCACGTGTGATCGATGCCATTGCAGAAGCGAGAGCGCATGGTGATTTAAAAGAAAATGCTGAGTACCATGCAGCCCGTGAGCAACAAAGTTTTATTGAGGGGCGTATCATGGAAATTGAAGGAAAACTTTCTACTTCACAGATCATTGATGTGACACAAATTGCAAATACAGGAAAAGTCATATTTGGTACAACAGTCACCTTGCTTAACAATCAAACTGAAACATCAGTGACTTATAAAATTGTGGGTGAAGATGAGGCTGATATTAATATGTCAAAAATATCAGTGAGCTCTCCTATTGCACGTGCCATGATAGGTAAGCAGGTTGATGATACGATTGAGGTGCGCACACCCGAAGGCGTTACGGCATACGATATTGTTCAAGTGGAACATGTTTAATGCCAGGAAAAAAAAGCAGTAGTAAACGGTGGTTACGAGAACATTTTTCAGATCCTTATGTGAAGCAAGCGCAACAAGCAGGTTTAAGGTCTCGCGCTGTTTATAAACTGCAAGAAATCATTGAGCGTGATAAACTTTTTAAGCCAGGTATGACCATTGTAGATTTGGGCGCGGCTCCTGGTAGTTGGTCAGCGCTCGCGATTAAATGTGTGGGTAAAAAAGGCCGAGTCATTGCATTAGATATACTTCCTATGCAAGCCATTGACGGAGTCGAGTTCATTCAAGGCGATTTTAGTCAAGAACAAGTTTTAACTGATTTATTGACAAAAATCGGTGATGCCAAGGTGGATTGGGTCATTTCAGATATTGCACCTAATATGAGCGGTGTGGAAAGTGTTGATCAGCCTCGTTCTATCGCTTACGCTGAACTTGCTTTGGATTTTGCACTTAGGGTTCTGGGAGAGGCGTCGGTCGGCGGTTTTTTGGTGAAGGTTTTTCAAGGTGAAGGATTTGATGCTTTTTTAATAGAGCTTCGTAAACATTTTAAAAAAGTTGTTATTCGAAAGCCTAAAGCTTCTCGTGGACGTTCTCGAGAGGTTTATATTTTAGCAAGAAATTAGGCAGCCAGGTTGTTTGTGCAGAATTTAAAGCTATTTTGTTATGCTGGTTACAATGCGTTCATAACAATGCAACACGTATATCGTTATGAACGCTTATCATGTATGATTATATTAATAGATTTGTGAAATGAAAGGGGTTCACCCACGTGAATGATACTATTAAGACGATACTTTTGTGGATGGTTGCAGGAATCATCCTGGTTTCCGTTTTTAACATATTTGGACCAAAGCGTGAACCCGAAGAAAGAATACCTTACTCTTCATTTGTGAATGATGTCAGACAAGGTAACATTAGCTCGGTGAAGATAGCTGATCAAAATGTCACCGGCGTTATGCATAATAATAAAACATTCACGACCTATCTTCCTATTGCAAATGATCAGCAAGTATTAAAAGAAATGCTCGATAAAGGTGTTAATGTCAATGGCATTCCACCAGAACAACCTGGGTTAATGATGCATTTGCTAAATTTACTTCCCTGGATCATTCTTTTTGCTATATGGATCTATGTCTTACGTCAGCAAGCCGGTGCAGGCCGTGGAGGGGCTTTTTCATTTGGCCGTAGCCGCGCCCGTCTTTTAGGAGAAGATCAAGTTAAAGTGACTTTTGCTGATGTTGCAGGTTGCGAAGAAGCTAAAGAAGAGGTCAAAGAACTTGTTGAGTTTCTACGTGACCCCAGCAAATTTCAAAAGTTAGGCGGCAAGATTCCGCAAGGCGTGTTATTGGTCGGCCCTCCTGGAACAGGTAAAACATTACTTGCTAAAGCTGTTGCAGGTGAAGCTAAAGTTCCTTTTTTCACGATATCCGGTTCGGATTTCGTTGAAATGTTTGTGGGTGTGGGCGCATCGCGTGTGCGAGATATGTTTGAACAGGCCAAAAAACAAGCTCCTTGTATCATTTTTATTGATGAAATTGATGCAGTAGGGCGTCATCGTGGTGCTGGTTTAGGGGGTGGACATGATGAACGTGAGCAAACATTGAATCAGTTATTGGTTGAAATGGACGGTTTTCAAGGTAATGAAGGAGTGATTGTGGTAGCTGCCACCAATCGTCCTGATGTGTTAGATAATGCTTTATTACGTCCAGGCCGTTTTGATCGTCAAGTTGTGGTTGGGCTTCCTGATGTGCGTGGACGTGAGCAGATACTAAGAGTTCATATGCGTAAAGTGCCTTTGGGTGACGATGTAGAGCCGACTGTCATTGCACGCGGTACTCCAGGTTTTTCGGGCGCAGATTTAGCTAATATTGTAAATGAAGCCGCACTTTTTGCAGCGCGCGCTAATAAACGTGCAGTAGGTATGGAAGAATTTGAAAAAGCAAAAGATAAAGTCATTATGGGCGCTGAACGCCGCTCTATGGTGATGAGTGAATCAGAAAAGAAATTAACTGCCTACCATGAAGCCGGACATGCTATTGTCGGCCTTTTTGTGCCAGAGCATGATCCTGTGCATAAGGTTACTATTATTCCTAGAGGACGGGCCTTAGGCGTTACCATGTTTTTACCTGAAGGCGATCGTTATAGTCATACTAAAGAATATCTGGAAAGTAAAATCTCCAGTTTATTTGGTGGACGTATCGCGGAAGCGATGGTTTTCGGACAAGAAAAGGTTACGACAGGTGCATCAAACGATATACAAAAGGCGACCGAGCTCGCTCGTAACATGGTTACTAAGTGGGGCTTGTCTGCTAAGCTTGGGCCTCTTACTTTTGGAGAGGATGAGCGAGAAGTTTTCCTTGGACATGCTGTCACGAGACATAAAGAAATTTCGGAGACAACATCTGCTATCATTGATCAGGAAGTGCGTGACATCGTTGACAGAAATTATCAAAGAGCTGAAAAAATCTTAAAAGAATACCTTGATCAATTGCATATTATGGCGGAAGCTCTTATTAAATATGAAACCATTAGCATGGATCAAATTGAAGATGTGATGGCGGGTAGATCGATACGCGAGCCTGCAGGTTGGGCCGATCAAAGTACCTCAGTTAAAAATAAAAAAGCAGCCGTGAAAGATTCTGATGAAAACAACTCTATCAAGGTAAATGATAACTTGAAAGCCGATTCAGCGCATGACTAAAGATCAAAAACAACGCATGTATTTTGGAACCGATGGTATACGCGGTCGTGTAGGTACGTGGCCAATCAATGCAGAATTTATCCTTAAGTTAGGTTGGGCTGTAGGTAAGGTCTTAGCTCGCCACGGAACGGGTAAAGTTTTGATAGGTAAGGATACGCGCATCTCGGGATATATGTTCGAATCAGTTTTAGAAGCGGGTTTGTCTGCTGCGGGTGTTGATACTCATTTACTAGGCCCTATGCCAACTCCTGCGATTGCTTATCTCACGCGTACCTTACGAGCTCAAGCGGGTATTGTCATTAGTGCTTCACATAATCCTTATTATGATAATGGTATTAAATTTTTCGGAGCGGCAGGCACTAAGCTTGCAGATGATATTGAACTTGCTATCGAAGAGCAGCTAGACAAAGTTATGACCACAGTTGACTCTGCACAGCTTGGTAAAGCTATTAGAGTCGTAGATGCTCCAGGTCGTTATATTGAATTTTGTAAAAGCACTGTTTCATCTGATTTCAATTTAAATGGCCTAAAAATTATTGTCGATTGTGCAAATGGCGCAGCTTATCATATCGCTCCTAATGTATTTCGTGAGTTGGGCGCAGAGGTCATAGAAGTAGGTGTTGATCCTAATGGATTGAACATTAATTTGGACTGTGGCGCAACCCATCCTGGATTATTACAGCGTCGAGTGATACAAGAGCAAGTCGATTTAGGCATAGCGCTCGATGGTGATGGCGATCGCGTTATCATGGTTGATCATGACGGTAATGTTTTAGATGGTGATGAGTTGATGTATATCATTGCTAAGCATAGACATGAGCTAGGTGTTTTGAAAGGCGGTGTGGTTGGAACAGTGATGTCTAACATAGGCTTTGAAAATGCTTTACAAGAAATGCATATCCCTTTTGTAAGAGTTCCTGTGGGTGATAGATATGTCATGCCTGAATTAACTAAACATAGATGGTGTTTGGGTGGCGAACCCTCCGGGCATATTATTTGTTCTCTGGCGATGACAACAGGCGATGGAATTATTGCTGCATTGCAAGTTCTTTCAGCCATGCGCTATAAATCACAGACGCTTGCAGAATTAAAGTCTGGACTGATCAAATATCCGCAAATTTTGTTAAATGTTAAAGTTGATGAAGCATATAATTTAGCACAAAGCAAAGATGTTCAAGCTTTGGTAAAAAGTGTAGAACAAGAGTTAGGTAAGACAGGTCGTGTTTTGCTGCGACGCTCAGGTACGGAACCATTGATACGTATCATGGTTGAAGGCAGGGATGAGATAAAAATAAATATATTAGCTAATCAATTAGCTGATAAAGTTAGGGAATGTTCATCATCATAAGTGATATTTCGCCTCCTTGATTTAACTAAGAGGCGAAACAAATCTAAAGATTAGATAACCATTTCTTTCAGTTTTCTAAGAGCTCTAATTTTAACCACTTTGTGAGCTGGTTTTGCTTTGAACATGACTTTTTCGCCAGTAAACGGATTGATACCTTCACGAGCTTTGCGTGCTGGTTTGTTCACTACGTTAATTTTTAAGAGACCTGGTAAAGTGAATTTTCCTGGTCCTCGTGACTTAACGTGTAGCTCTATGACGGTGCCTAACGCTTCCATTACGGCAACAGCGTCTTTCTTTGCAAGACCGGTCATATCCATGACAGCCTTGACAATGCCGCTTTTAGTTAATGGATCTTTAACCACAGGCAATTTAGCCTTAAACACCGGTTTTTTCCCCACTTTTTTCGCAGATTTGGCAGAAACTTTTTTTGCAGCCATTGTTTCATTCCTCTTAAAAGTCAAAAAGATGCACTGCATACAATACCATATTTGCATTATTTTGCGAATGATTTTGTCATAAAACACGGGTTTTTTTAATGATTTTGTCATTTTTAGGTGTTTTTTTAGCGTATAATCAAAAAAAGTATTTTTATGATTAATATGTTGATGGGGACTTGCTTGTTTTTGCGCATTACTATAAAATTCGACATCTTTTGGTCTTGGGTATATCCATTTTTGTAAAATTACTCCCAAGGAGTATGGAGTCAGATGAAAACTTATAATGCTACGAATGAAACAGCAAGTCACAATTGGTACACAGTTGATGCGGCTGGAAAAACACTAGGCCGCTTGGCAAGCGAAATTGCAAGGCGTTTGCGGGGCAAGCATAAACCCGAATATACTCCCCATGTTGATACGGGCGATTATATTGTGGTCATTAACGCTAGTCAGGTAAAGGTCACTGGGAAAAAGAACACCGATAAGGTGTACCATAGCCATTCAGGCTATCCTGGAGGACTTAAAACAATTACTTTTGAAAAACTGTTGGCTAAAAGCCCAGAAAGAGTCATTGAAAAAGCGGTAAAAGGCATGTTACCTAAAAATATATTAGGTCGTGCAATGTATCGCAAATTAAAGGTTTATGCAGGTAGTGAACATCCGCATATGGCACAACAACCGCAAGTTTTAGATTTTGATACGGAATAATTTTATGGCAGCAGCAAAACAGTATTATTGTGGTACTGGGCGTCGAAAAACATCGACGGCACGTGTATTTTTAAAAGAAGGTAATGGCAATATTACCATCAATAAGGCTACTCTTGATGAGTACTTTGGACGAAAAACAGCTCGTATGGTCGTAAGACAGGCCTTAGAAGTCACCAGCCTACAAGACAAGTTTGATATTGTGGTAACAGTGGATGGTGGTGGAATAAGCGGTCAAGCTGGCGCTATTCGTCTGGGCATTGCTCGCGCATTATTGGAATATGATGAGAAAGAAGGGTCGGATCCGACAGGTGAGGGCTCACTACGTAAGGTTTTACGTCAAGCAGGCTACCTAACGCGAGATGCTAGAAAGGTTGAGCGTAAGAAAGTTGGTCTGCATGGAGCGCGTAAACGACCACAGTTCTCCAAACGATAGGCAGGATTTTTTTGGGGGATCGTCTAGCGGCAGGACTACGGACTCTGACTCCGTTAACCTAGGTTCGAATCCTAGTCCCCCAGCCAGCTCGATGCCCGTATTCTCTCATTCATGATAGGTTAAATTAGTTGAGGGGTGTTCACATGGCGATAGTTGCTAACAAGCGGTCAATCATGACGCTGTATTCAGGTTCGGTCGATATCTTTAGTCATAGGGTACGTATTGTATTAGCCGAAAAAGGCGTTTCAGTTGAAGTTATCAATATAGATATATCTGACAAAGATAAACTTGAAGATTTGCTTGAGTTAAATCCATACGGTAATTCTCCTACCTTGGTTGATAGGGAATTAGTTCTGTATGATGCAAATATCATCATGGAATATCTTGATGAGCGTTTTCCGCATCCTCCACTCATGCCAGTTTATCCAGTGGCGAGGGCAAAAACGCGATTAATGATTTATCGTATCGATCGTGAATGGGGTGACTTGGTACGAAAAATAGAATCTGGTAAGACGGCTGATGCGCAAGCAGCTAGCAAGGAATTGCGAAATTATCTGATTAAGCTAGCACCCGTTTTTAGTAATTCAGCGTACTTTCTTAATGAAGATTTTTCATTAGTGGATTGCTGTATAGCACCCATTTTATGGCGTTTACCAGCCTGGGGTATCACTTTGCCCCCAGAAGCAAAAGCAGTCATGAAATATGCCGAAAGAATGTTTGCTCGTGATTCATTTCAGGCTAGTTTAACAGAAGCTGAACATGAATTAAGAAAATCAGAAAAATTTGAAGTAGTGTCATAATATTCAGAGGACGATATGTTTTCAAATAAGCCTTATTTAGTTCGCGCATTTTATGAATGGATTGTCGATAATGCTTGCACTCCCTACGTTGTTATCAATGCCACTTATCCTCGTTGTAATGTTCCTGTTGAACATGTAGAAAATGGCGAAATAACACTAAATATCGCGCCTTCTGCAATAAGAGATTTAAAAATAACTAACGATACCATTGAGTTTCGTGCTTCTTTTTCGGGTTTGGTTCATATTATTAGTGCACCTGTTAAAGCAATATTGGCAATATACGCGCAAGAAAATCAACAAGGCATGTTTTTTGATTATGAAGAAACCGATGAAAGTGAGGGTGATGGTGTGATGGGTTTGTCGACCGTTACTTCAAATGATGCCATAAGTGCTAATAACAATGCTGGCTCTAAAAATCGCACTCATTTAAAGCTTGTGGAGTAAGATAGAGAAAATATGGAAGTTGAAGTCACTCAAAAAGAGAGGAAGAAACAATCAAGAGTAACAACTATCTGGAAAGCATTATCAGAATCCTTTACTGTAGATAACTTACCTGTTTTTTGTAATCCCATGTTGGATACTCTCGATCCAAACACATTAGATTTAATAGATGATGATAAATCTTTAGAGATGGCATTGTTACATACTAATAAAGAGCCGAAAACTGTTCATCGCAAACTGGGTAAGTAGGCAAATTTAATAGTATCTAATCAAGCTTTAGCAATTTCCAAATACGAAAATATTTTCACTATATTTTGTACCCCTGAGGTATTTTGTGCGATATCAACAGCTATATCGGCGTCCTCTCTAGGCACAATTCCCATTAGAAACACAGTGCCGTTTTCGGTAACCACTTTAATTTTAGTAGGGTCGATATTATTAGCAGCAATCATTTTTGCTTTTATTTTAGATGTAATCCAGGTATCACTTGCGCGGGTCAGTATCGATGAAGGACTTGCTATTTCGACAAAATTATAGATTTTTCTCTCATTAACAAGATTTTTTACAAGTTGAGTAATTTCATTTTTTTGTTCTATTTCGGGTGTTTGTCCTGTGATGATGACAGTGTCATTGTAGGTGGCGATGGATATATTTGTATTTTTGTATTTATCGGTTTTTAAATAGATAGCACGATATGCCTGCATGCTTGTAAAATTATCATCGAGTTTCTTTTGGATGCTATGTCTATCATAAACAGCTTGTGCGCCGGAAACTGCAATGCCGCCCATCATGCAAGATGGAATAAAAATTAATACGATGACAATAAGGCATAACCATTTTAATTGATCATACACCATGCGCGTCCTTGCGAAAGATATCAATTAGTATATTGAAAAATCTTCATGACTCGCTGCACACCCTGGACCTGTCTTGCAATATCAACAGCAATGTCAGCTTGATCGCGGTTGACGATACCCATTAAATAGACAGTTCCATTTTCAGTCACAACTTTTATGGTGCCCGATTTCAAACCTTTAGTCGCTAACATTTCGGTTTTAATTTTAGCCGTAATCCAGGCGTCACTGGCGCGCGTTAAAGAAGATGCGGGTCTTTTGATGACAATTTGATTATAGATACGTTGAATATTGGGAACGCTGCGCACGATATCTTCCGCTTCTTGACGGGTTTCAGCATTGTTAGCTTGGCCTGTGAGTAGGACGACTCGATTAAAGCAGGTCACTTCAATATGGGAGTTTTCTTTAATGTTACTATTTTGTTGAAGTTTTGCACTTGCATTTTTGGCAAGTTTTTCATCAAGCAAGATTTTTTCCAATTTTCTATGATCATACACAACAGCCACACCCGCAGCTCCAGCCGCAGCACCTGCGACAAAGATGCAGCCTTGAAGTGAGAGGGCAATCGCAATAATAGAGATCAGTTTGTTCATGTTGCAATTTCTCCATGACCGAATAATTGATAATCTACAATATCACACATGCAATGAATAATAAGTAAATGTGTTTCCTGGATCCGCGCGGTGTCGTGCGCAGCTACTCTGATTTCGATATCATTTTCTTTTAAGATACCGGGGATTTTACCACCATCATACCCTGTCATGGCAATAACATTCATGTTTCTGTCATGAGCTGCTTTGATTGCAGTTAAAATATTAGACGAATGGCCGCTCGTTGAAATGGCGAGTAAAATATCACCTTCCTGGCCCAAGGCGCGAATTTGTTTCGCGAAAACTTCACTGTAGCTGCTATCATTTGCAATAGAAGTGAGGGTCGCAATGTCCGCAGTTAGTGCAATGGCAGGTAGGCTTGGTCGTTCATGTTTGAACCGATTAAGCATTTCTGAAGAAAAATGCAGCGCATCACAAGCTGATCCACCGTTGCCACAGCTTAGTATTTTATGTCCTTCCAGAAGGCATTGCACAATTTTTTCACAGGCCGCGCCTACAATGGGCAGCATGGTGTCTGCTGCATTGATTTTTGTTTGTATGCTTTCGCTAAAGTTATGTTTGATACGTTCTATAATATTATTCATAAGAAAAGGCGTCTTTAATCCACTCAAGCGTGTTGTTTGAAAATCCAATGACATCAAATCTACAATCCATTTTATCTAATAAATGATGTTTCTGTAGATAATGCACGGCTGATTTTAATAGTTTTTGTTGTTTTCTACTATCAATACTTTCAAGAGCAGTGCCATAATCTGTATAGCTGCGTAATCTTACCTCAACAAAGACGAGCACGTCCTTTTCTTGCATGATGAGATCAATTTCACCAAAGGGGCTGCGATAATTTTGCGTAATAAGTTTTAACCCTTTATTTTTCAAAAAGTTACAAGCTTGTTGTTCTGACGCAAATCCTAAAAATAAATGATTAGGGATGTCCTGCATGCATTTCGGTCCATGGTACTTGACGATATATTTGTTGTTTTGTATTTAAACTTAATATGCCTGTTTCTGCCTGTAGAGGAAAGTGAGGTAATATCACTAATCGTTCCAGTTCATTGCTTAAAAGTTCAGCATCGCGTCCTACAGCATATAAGCGATTATGTTGGGATTTTGAAGGTTTATTCAATACCCATGGGATGTCGCAAAAAATGACACCATTCAAATTCGCATCTTTCTCTGGAAAGGGTGATCCGGAATAAATGACGGATGTGGAGTATATGGGGATAGGATTGCCAGCATGGTATTTTAAAAGCGGTACAATTTGTCGGCCTTGTTCAGGAAGCGCAATCAAGAATATCACATCGAAATTAGGATTGATACTCATGAGTTTCGCAATGTCTTGTGTAAGATGCGATTTAGAAGAGTATTGATAAGTATCAACGATTTTTCCGCCTTGAGTGACCCAGCGTTCAGAAAGGGTTTTGACGATGTTCTGACTCCAGATTTCTTTAGAAGCGATAATGATGGCATTCGATTTTCCGGATTGAAAAGCTTTCTCGGCAAGTTGTAGCGCTTCATCCTGTTGAGATAAACCAAATTGGAAAAAATGAGGGTCTGACTTGCTTTGATCGGTATAATTCAATGCAAGTGTGGTGACTGGATAATTGTCATGGGTGGAAAGCTGTTGTACTTGTTGTTTGCTAAGCGGTCCAATAATCACATTTGCACCTTTGGCAATAGCTTGTTGATAGAGCATAGTTAAATTAGAGCGGCTACTTGTATCAAAAAATGAAATTATTTGTTCCTGGTTGTTATGGGTGAGGGCATCATAATAGGCGCTAAGATAGCCATCGCGAACGGCTTGACCTTGGGCTCCTAGAGGGCCTTTTAAGGGTAGTAATAAAGCAACATGTTTCTCTGGCTTAGAGGATGTTAAACTCATGATCGTGTTATTCTCTGGAAAAAGCGAATTTCCTGGGTGGTTAGGGTAGGTCTCACGCCAATCCATCAATTGCTTTACTAAATCGCTTGTATCGGTGCTATATTGTTTGCTAATAATGGCGAGTTTTAACCAGGCAACGTCGGTCGATTCTGTGGCTTTAGCTGCTTTGGCACGTAATTTCGTAAGGGATAAAAGCTGTAATTTGTGCCAAACAGCAATGTTATCACCCTGCAGACTGATGTTTTCTACGACAGGATGTTTAGGGATAGGTTGGCTGATAGCTTGTTCTGGTAGGGTGCTGCAGCTTATTATGCCCATAAGGCTGAGTATCAAGGCCATACGCATATAAATAATCTTGTCCATAAGAGTATGTTTTAACTATGAATGATAATATTCAATACCATAGCAGTTTTCATCATGAAGATAAATGATTTTGGTGTTTTGTACATTGTTGCAACGCCTATAGGTAATCTTCAGGATATGACTTTTCGGGCGGTTGAAATCTTGCAATCCGTGGATGTCATTGCCGCGGAAGATACTCGACATAGTATGCCTTTATTACAGCATTATGCTATTAAAACACCGGTGATTTCCTTACACGAGCATAATGAGCGTGAACGTGCAGCTCAGATGTTAGAACGCTTAACTAAAGGCGAATCGATCGCATTGATAAGTGATGCAGGGACCCCGCTGATTAGTGATCCAGGTTATTTTTTTGTGAGAGAGGCAAGAAATAAAGGTATTCATGTTGTACCCATCCCTGGATCTTGCGCTGCCATTGCAGCATTAAGTGCGGCTGGATTGCCAACGGATAAATTTATTTTCGAAGGATTTTTATCAAGTAAATCTAAACAACGTAAAGACAGTCTTAAGGCTTTACTCAATGAATCACGTACCATGATATTTTATGAGTCACCGCATCGTATACTTGATCTTTTACATGACATGCAAGATGTATTAGGCGGTGAGCGTATTCTGGTTATTGCTCGGGAATTAACAAAAAAATTTGAAACGATACGCGAAGGTACTACGCATGAATTGATCGAATGGGTTAAAAGTGATGAAAATCAACAACGAGGCGAGATTGTTGTCTTATTGCAAGGTTTAAAACAGGCTGCTGCGCCAGAAGAAGGCTTAGAGGAGGTTAAAAAGATACTTCCTATATTATTAGAATCCTTGCCGCTAAAACAGGCCGTCGACATCACTACAAAAATAACCGGTTATAGGAAAAATGAGGTTTATGAACTTGCGTTGAAACTAAAACATGATTAAAGTTTCCACAACTGTCATGCCAGCATGCTTTTAGCTGGCATCTAGGCTGGATGCCAGCTAAAAGCATGCTGGCATGACAGTTATGGCAAGTCGAAACTATTTTTGGTGCCAATTTAACTAGGTATTATCTATAAAATACGTTATTCTACCGCCTGAGCTGGCCGAGACAGTCGCTGTTTACCCTGTATAACTTGTGTAAATGGAGGAAAGTCCGGGCTCCATAGGGCAAGGTGCCAGGTAACGCCTGGGAGGTGCAAGCCTACGGAAAGTGCCACAGAGAATGAGACCGCCCCGCATTTTGTTTGCGGGGTAAGGGTGAAAAGGTGCGGTAAGAGCGCACCGCGTAATTGGTAACAGTTGCGGCACGGAAAACCCCACCTGGAGCAAGACCAAATAGGAGCTTAGGTGTACCTATGTACGCCAAACGTGGCCCACGTTAAGCTCGGGTAGGTTGCTTGAGGTGTCTGGTGACAGACATCCCAGATAAATGACTGTCCACGACAGAACCCGGCTTATTGGCTAGCTCTCTATATAAAAAAAGTCCTTTTCCCTTCTCCCGCGCGTTTTTTGCGATGGGAGAAGGTGCCCGAAGGGCGGATGAGGGTATTGCTGAGTTTGCAGCCCTCATCCCTATTCCTTTCTCACCACTGTCCTAAGTGGTTAAGTAATATCCCTAATGCGAAATATTGCCCCATTTTGTGGTGTAAAGTGGTTTATTGTGGGTAATTGTGGTATATTATTCCTAAAGGTGCTATGAGACAAAAAGAATATTTAGAGCATTTTTTAAGCAAAGAGGACGGAGTAAATATGTTTAGAGGCGTAAACGCAATTAACATCGATGCAAAAGGCAGAATCGTGATGCCTACGCGCTATCGTGAGCGTTTACTTCAAGAAAATGAAAATCAAATTATCATGACCATTGATACCGATGAGCGCTGCTTACTTATCTATCCCTTAAAAGCTTGGGAAGTGATTGAAAACAAACTCGCACAATTGCCGAGTTTTAATCCACAGGCCCGTCGTATACAACGTTTACTCATTGGGCATGCAACTGAAGCAGAATTAGATAGCCATGGACGCATCTTGTTAGCGCCATTATTGCGTGAGTATGCGGGATTAACCAAGCACGCCGTTTTGGTAGGGCAAGGTAAAAAATTTGAGTTATGGGATGAGAATCATTGGCAAGAGCGACGCGGTCAATGGCTCGCAGAGGAAGCGAGTCAGGCCAATGCTGATTTGCCAGATGAAGTAAAAGTGTTGTCATTATAATCACGGGATATTTATGGTGGCATGTCATATGAAGGAAACATCGAATTTACATCAATCAGTGCTGATGGCTGAGGTATTAGAACAACTCGCCATACGTCCTGATGGTATTTATGTTGATGCAACCTTTGGTCGAGGCGGGCATGCGGAAGCCATCCTTAAGCAATTGGGTCCAGCCGGACGTTTATTGGCATTGGACAAAGATCCACATGCTATTGCTTATGCACGACAGCATTTTACTTATGATAAACGTTTTATGATACAACACGGTTCATTTGCAACGTTAGAAAACTTTCTAACAAACCAGGATTTACTAGGCAAGATTGACGGGTTACTTTTTGATTTGGGTGTGTCATCACCGCAGCTTGACGAAGCAGAACGTGGTTTTAGTTTTTTACGTTCTGGTAAATTGGATATGCGTATGGATTTTTCCAGCGGAATAGATGCTGCCGCGTGGATTGCAAAAGTTTCTGAGAAAGAGTTAGCGCGAGTTTTATATGAATATGGCGAAGAACGTTTTTCACGTCGTATAGCAAAAGCTATTGTGATTGCAAGAGAAGAAACACCCATTAATACGACTCAACAATTAGCTGAAATTATTGCAGCCGCGCATCCTGCCTGGCAAGTAGGCAAACATCCAGCTACAAAAAGTTTTCAGGCCGTACGCATTGCTATTAATCATGAATTAGATGATTTGCAGCTTGGGCTTTCGCAAAGTTTAAAAGCGTTAAAAATCGGTGGACGCTTGCTTGTGATTAGTTTTCATTCATTAGAAGATAGAATTGTTAAACATTTTATGCAAGAGCAAGAACGCGGTAAAGATCTTCCCGCAAGGTTACCTATTAAACATGATAGTTATTTACCTAAATTTAAAAGGGTGACTCGCGCCATTAAACCGAGTATGGAAGAAATACATTCCAACCCTCGTGCGCGTAGTGCTGTCTTACGAGTTGGGGAGAAGATATCATGAATGCAGCAGCCAGATTACTCAATCAAGGAGAGTTATCGCGCGGATGGGTTGTGACTATCTTTTTGTCGCGCTTCCATTTTGCATTCTGTTTTTTAGCGATGTTAACACTTATATCAGCGCTTAGTTTGGTGTATGTGACGAATAGCGTGCGCACACTTAATGCAGAGGTTCAGCAATCCTTGGATGAAAAGGATAGGCTGCTTTTGCAATGGAACCAGCTCCTTTTGGAAAAAAGCAGTATGCTTATGCAGTCTCGAGTTGAAAATGTTGCGGAAGAACGTTTGTCCATGGCATTTCCTGATAGTAAAGTTGTGGTCATGGTCAACGAGTAAGGTTTGTAAGGAGAGAGAATGGGTGAAGCAAGAGGCTGAGATAGTATTTATACCATGGCGTTTTCATTTATTAATTCTTATCATCGCATTGATCGTTCTGGGATTAATTGTTCGATTGATTGATCTTGCTGTTTTTGAAAAAAATTTTTTACAATCCCAAGGTGATGCGAGAGCAAAAAGAATTGTCACCATACCCGCATACCGAGGCATGATTACGGATAGACAAGGTTATCCACTCGCTATCAGTGCATCGGTTTATTCAATTTGGATGAATCCACAGATCATCGATAAGAATTCATCAGATATTAAAACGCTTAGTCGATTATTAAATGTATCTTTTTCTTCTTTAAAATTGTTGATTAAAAAATATCAAAATACAGAGCGAGAATTTGTTTACATTAAACGCGATGTTCCTCCTCTCGTTGCAAAAAAAATTAAGTCATTAAAAATTCCTGGTGTTTTTTTGGATCATGATTACAAACGTTTTTATCCAGAAGGAGAAGTTGCAGCGCATGTCATTGGATTTACTAATGTAGATGATAAAGGACAAGAAGGTATAGAACTTGCGCAAGATAAATGGTTAGTCGGAACACCCGGAAAAGAAATAGTGATTAAAGATCGATTGGGTCGGGTGATATCCAGCGTGCAAAATCTTAAGGAAAAAAAACCGGGTAATGATTTAGCACTAAGTATACAACATCAGCTTCAATATCTTGCTTATCGCGAACTATTATCCGGTGTGCAGATGAATGAAGCAGAATCCGGGTCAGTAGTCGTATTGGATGTGAAAACAGGTGAAGTATTAGCGATGGTTAATCAGCCTTCGTTTAACCCTAATAATCGTTCCAATGAACCAAGTTCGTCATTTCGTAATCGTGCTGTCACCGATGTGTTTGAGCCAGGTTCAACCATTAAAGCTTTTAGTATTGCAAGTGCACTTGATAGTGGGAGATTTAAACCTGGGACGATCATAGATACTTATCCAGGGTGGATGAAAGTGGGACATAATATAGTGAAAGATGAGCATAATGATAAAAAATTAACAGTCGCGCAGGTATTGCAATTGTCGAGTAATGTGGGGATAACCAAAATCATTTTAGCCTTACCACCTAATCAGTTGTGGAGTATGTTGTATCGCGTAGGTTTTGGTCAAGAAACGGGGGTGGGATTTCCGGGTGAACGATCGGGTGAATTGATTCAGCGAGAACGTTGGGCCCCCTTTACCCTGGCGACTTTGGCGTTTGGTTATGGCTTATCTGTGACAACTTTGCAGTTGGCAGGTGCTTATGCTGTGATTGCCAATGAAGGTATAAAAATGCCTTTGTCACTTTTGCGTCTTGATAGTCCGTCAGTGGGTGAGCGAGTGATGCAAGCGAAAGTTGCAAAGCAGATGCTTTCCTTGTTGGAGTCTGTTGTGACAGAAAAGGACGGTACAGGAAGACCAGCACGTATTTCTGGATATCGTGTGGCAGGAAAGACAGGGACTGCGCGTATCGTAGGTCCAAATGGTTATGAAAAAGACCACCATATTTCATCTTTTGTGGGTATTGCACCTGTCAGTGATCCAAGATTCGTGGTGGCGGTTGTCATAAGAGACCCTAAGGGGAAAGACTATATGGGTGGTGCGGTTTCTGCGCCGGTTTTTAAGAAAATTATGGAAGGAGCTTTGCATTTAGCGAATATTGTGCCTGATGCACCAGTATCAAGTTAACAAAAGCCTATTATTATTCTTGATTCTTACGATTTTATAAGATATAGTACAATTATATGATCGATATATTAGAGGTAAGAATATGTATACCGCAACTATTTCATCTAAATTTCAAATTTCAGTACCTAAAAAAATAAGAGATGTATTACATATCAAGCCAGGCCAGCAATTTATTTTTATTGTTAAAGGCGATTGTTTGGAGCTCGTACCTAAACGTGATATTCATGATCTTAAAGGCATTATGATTGGCGCAAATACTAAAAATATTCGTGATAGAGGCGAAAGAATATGAAGTATTTGGTGGACACTTGTGGTTGGATAGAATGGCTTACGTCAGGGAAGCTCATCAAACTATTTGAACCTTACCTAACAAATCCATCTCAATTGATTATACCAACTTTAGTCCAATATGAATTATATAAATGGATATCCCGCGAAAAAGATACAAACACAGCTTTGGAGGTCATTGGAATTACTGAGTCGGCAACGGTTATTCCCTTAGAAACTGGATTGGCTTTATATGCTGCCGAGACAAGCAAAGAATTCGGTTTAGCCATGGCAGATGCGATTATTTACGCTACTTGTAGAGAACAAAATGCCGTTTTAATAACCTCAGACAAACATTTCAAGTTATTACCTCAAGTAAAGTTTTTTGAAAAATAACTAATGAAAATGCAGTAGCTTAGTTTATTTTGCAGTATTTTATTAATGGATTTGCTATAATTAAGCCCATTATTTGATCTTAGTCAGCCATTTATGCAAACCATAGCATTATCAAATCTTCTCCAAAATATTAGGCATATGCCATCGGTCGATTTATCTATCAAAGGCTTGGCCTTGGACAGTCGCTGTGTGCAGTCGGGTGATCTTTTTTTTGCCTGTCAGGGTAGTCATAGCGATGGCCGTGCATTTATTGGCCAAGCTATTGAAAAAGGTGCGGTGGGTGTGCTAGCTGAAACTCATCCTGATTTGCCAGAGTATTATCTTGAAAAAGGTATTCCTGTTATTGCTATTCCACAACTTCATCAAAAAGTGAGTGAGATAGCCGCGCGATTTTATCATCATCCTGGAGACTCCCTAGATATCATAGGTATCACGGGTACCAATGGAAAAACGTCTACCTCATATTTTATAGCAGCCATATTACAACATCTTGCTAAAGTTTGCGGCATCATGGGAACGCTAGGTAATGGTATTTATGGGAACATTAAGCCCGGTGTATTGACAACCCCCGATGCTATTACTATTCAAAAAAACCTCGCAGAATTTCTTGCGTTAGGCGCAAAACATGTTGCCATGGAAGTATCATCCCACAGTCTTGACCAAGGACGAGTACAGCATGTGCCTTTTAAAGTAGGTATTTTTACGAATTTAACGCGAGATCATTTAGATTATCATGGTACGATGGAGGCTTATGGTGCTGCAAAAGCGAAGCTCTTCGATAATCCATTTTTACAGTTTGCTGTCATTAATATAGATGATCAATTTGGGCAAAAACTTATCCAAAAGATAGCCGGTCGAAAACAAGTTTTTGCCTATAGTACGACTACTAAAGCGCATGATTTCCCACTTACTTATGTTAAAAAAGTCTATTGGGATGCAGAAGGCATACGTGCTTATATCTCCACGCCCTGGGGAGAGGGTGAAATATGCTCTCGATTAATAGGGCAGTTTAATTTAAGTAATTTGCTCGCTGTAGTGACAACACTATGTTTATTAAAAATTCCTTTTCAGTCAGTTGTAGAAGCTATATCTTTGTTGCAACCTGTCGCAGGAAGAATGCAATCATTCGGTGGCGGTGATAACCCTTTGGTTGTTGTGGATTATTCACATACCCCAGATTCTTTAGAAAAAGCGTTATTAGCATTACGTTCGCATTGCGAAGGTAAGCTATATTGCGTATTTGGGTGTGGGGGTGACAGGGATAGAGGTAAACGACCTATCATGGCAGGTATTGCTGAAAAATTGGCGGATGTTGTGATGGTAACCGATGATAATCCACGTACCGAAGACCCCGCCATGATTGTGGCGGATATTTTGAAAGGATTTTCAGCCCCAAATAAGATTATTGTGCAACATGATCGTTCAAAAGCCATTCGCGACGTTATACACTATGCACAACAGGGGGATTGTGTGCTGATCGCGGGAAAAGGTGCAGAGACGTATCAGCAGATAGGTGAACAAAAAATTCCTTATAGTGATATCGATCAAGTTATAGGAGTCATCAATGCTAGTTTGGCTTAGTGAATATTTGGCACAATATTTTCATATTTTTCATGTAGTTCAATACTTAACTTTACGTGCCATATTAGGTACTTTAACGGCCCTTTTTGTGGCTCTTCTGATCGGTCCTTCCATGATACGACGGTTAAGCCAGTATAAAGTCGGTCAAGTGATCAGAGATGATGGTCCTAAAAGCCATTTCTCGAAAGCAGGAACGCCTACCATGGGCGGGTCTCTTTTACTGGTTGCAATCGCCCTTAGTACCTTGTTATGGGGTGATTTGAGCAATCGATATGTTTGGTTAGTATTATTAGTGACCCTAGGTTTTGGTGCGATAGGCTGGCGCGATGATTATTTAAAATTAATCAAAAGAAACAGTAAAGGACTCTCTGCAAAACATAAGTATTTTTTTCAATCGGTTATCGGATTGGGAGCGGCATGTTATTTGTATTTCACCGCAACATTACCGGTTGAAACAGAATTAGTGTTTCCGTTTTTTAAATATTTACTTTGGCCATTAGGCCCATTTTTTATTGTATTCACTTATTTTGTGATTGTGGGAACAAGTAATGCAGTAAATTTAACCGATGGTTTAGATGGACTGGCCATTTTGCCTGCTGTGATGGTGGCGGCTGCATTAGGGGTTTTTGCTTATGCGACAGGCAATTGGCAATTTGCTAATTATTTAGCGATACCTTATGTTTCAGGTGCTGGCGAACTTGCCGTCTTTTGCGGGGCTTTGGTGGGGTCAGGACTTGGTTTTCTTTGGTTTAATGCCTATCCTGCGCAAGTATTTATGGGTGATGTAGGTGCCTTATCATTGGGCGCAGCTTTAGGCCTGATTGCTGTCATTGTTCGTCAGGAACTTGTTTTATTGCTTATGGGCGGGGTCTTTGTATTAGAGACTGTCTCTGTGATTTTGCAAGTCGCATCATTTAAATTAACAGGTAAACGTATTTTTCGTATGGCTCCCATTCATCATCATTTTGAATTAAAAGGCTGGCCTGAGCCGCGTGTGATAGTGCGTTTTTGGATTATCAGTTTTGTATTAGTATTATGTGGATTAGCCACACTTAAATTACGTTGAGAGCGACATGATGCAACAACCTTTTTATGTCATCGTTGGGCTTGGTTTAACAGGCATGTCTTGTGCTCGTCATTTAGCAAGGTGTGGCATGCCATTTGCGGTGATCGATACTCGTCCTGCTCCTCCTCATTTGGCTGAATTTAAAAATGCTTTTCCTGGTATAGAAGTATCTTTAGGACAATTAGATGAAGTTTTATTAGACAAGGCTACTGATATTATTTTAAGCCCAGGTATTCCATTACAAACACCAGCTATTCAAAAGCAGATTGCATTAGGCAAACCTGTGATAGGAGATATTGAGTTATTTGCACAAGCTGTTAACTCATCTGTGATAGCAATAACAGGTACGAATGCCAAAAGTACAGTGACGACTTTAGTGGGGGAAATGGCAGAAACTGCGGGGGTGAAAGTTAAAGTTGGTGGTAATCTGGGTACGCCTGCTTTGGATCTTATCACAGAAGAGGCTGAACTTTATGTTTTGGAATTATCGAGTTTTCAATTGGAGACCGTCACTTCTTTAAAACCTGCTGTTGCGACTGTGCTTAATATTACTCCTGATCATATGGATAGGTACGCAAGTTTTCAAGATTATATAGCCGCAAAAAAGCGTGTTTATCAGCATTGCCAAGTTGCGGTATGTAATCGTGATGATGTACTTACTGATCATAATGCAATTAAAAAATTTAATTTTACCTTACAACAACCAAAAGATAATGAATTTGGTCTTTTGCATCAAAACGGCGATGTGTATTTGGCGCATGCTGGTCAAGCTTTATTGCCTGTCTCTGATTTACCTGTTGCTGGTAAACATTATCAGGCGAATGCACTTGCAGCATTAGCGATTGGCTATGGTTATGGTCTATCCATGGATGCCATGATAAAGACATTGAAAACATTTAAAGGATTACCGCATCGTTGTGAGTTAGTGCGTAAACGCAATGGTGTAAGTTGGTATAATGATTCTAAAGGAACCAACGTAGGTGCAACGCTTGCAGCCATCGAAGGTTTAGGAAGTGACATCAAGGGTAAACTTGTGATTATTGCAGGCGGCGTTGGAAAAAGTGCCGATTTTTCACCTTTGGTTTTGTCTATTGAAAAATACGCTAAATCGGTTGTACTGATCGGTGAAGCAGCGCCGTTGTTAGCCGCTCTAATTGGCGATCGAGTGGATGTGCAATTTGCAAAGTCTATGGAAGAGGCGGTTCTATTATCTGACAAAATCGCTGCTTCAGGTGATGGTGTTTTACTTTCACCGGCTTGCGCGAGTTTTGATATGTTTAAGAATTTTGAACACCGCGGACAGGTTTTTTCGGAGGCGGTGCGGGGTTTGTAAGAGTTTTCATGGCAGCCTTTAAATGATATATCTATTATGGTATAATTAATCCTATGACAGGAAAAGAAGTTATTAAAATTTTAGAGTAACATGGATGGAAAGTGCTAAGAGTTAATGGCAGCCACCATCGGATGGGGAAAGACGGCTTAAGGACTACAGTTCCTGTTCATGGAAAACGAGATATTGGTAAAGGATTGCTTGCTGCCATTGAAAAACAAACGGGAGTCAAATTATCATGAATATACTTTATCCTGCTATTTTTAAATATGACAAATTAGATCAAAGATATACTGTCCATTTTCCTGATTTACCTGAAGCGATGACAGAAGGGGAGACGCTAGAAGAAGCGCTATTTAATGCATATGAAGTTTTAACCTTAACGCTAGAGGGAAGAATGGATGAAGATATGGATATTCCAAAGCCATCACACCTAAAAGATGCAAAAATGATTGCACCGAGCGCAAGAACACAAGCTGCATTGCTGATGCGATTCGCTAAAGGGGAACATACGACTGCTGAGATTGCGAGGGCACTTAATACATCTTGGCCAGCAGTTGCGCGCCTTGAAGATCCTCATCATTGGCCCAACTTACGACAATTAGAACGTGCTGCGGCTGCTATAGGACAACGATTAGTGATTTCGTTAGAGCCAATGATGGAGAGAAAATAGTGATTATGCATTTCATTCACAGCATAGGAAACTGAATCTTAAATTATTTTTACGCCTAACCGTTTGGCAACGTGAATTAATTCAATATCTTTTGTTGCTAATGGCAACCCATATCGCATGGCCAGCTCTAAATAAGCCGCATCATAAGTGGTTAATTTTTCAGAATGAGCAAGAAAAATAATATCACTGAAACCTCTCGACGCAGTTTCAGTGTCTATTTCGATATTGAGGTTTTCCAATAATGATAAAAATTCTTTTATGTTTGCATAGCTTATTCGTTTACGTTTTTCAGCAGCGATAAGTATATTACCCACTTCAAGCGGCCATAATTCAGGAACCATTGCAGATTCAAATTCTAATCGCTCAAGCAACGCTATCGTTTTGGGTGTGGCTTCGTCAGAAAAACACCATGCAAGTGTAATAGACGCATCAAGAATAAAATTCATTAACGCCGACCCTCATCACGCAATACTTTCCAATCTAACTTGCCAAGCGTATGCTTTTTACTGAAAGCTTTGATTCGCTCTATGACTTGTTTCGATTGTTCACGATCTGAAGCACCGGTTGGCACCAATTTTGCAACAGGGTGTCCGTGTTTTGTAATAATAATATGTTCACCTTTTTCAACTTTTTCAAGTAATGCGGAAAAATGTGTTTTTGCTTGAAAGGCGCCGATAGTTTGCATGATTTATTCCTAATTTAGACTAGTCTTAAACTAGTATATATAATTTTTCTTTCGTATACAAGATAAAACACATATATTTATAAAAAAATTTTGCGAGGTGACAGAGTGTTGAACGCCCTTTATAATAAAGCTCATCAGTTTCCATGGACTCATTATGCTAAATCGCACTATTCATATGTCTCCTCCTGTACCCTACGATCGTTGGCTATTAATGGTAGTTGGAGCATTAATGAGTTTAGGTTTGCTCATGGTAGCTTCAGCTTCGATTGTTATTTCAGACAAGTTGCTCAATCAGCCATTTTATTATCTCTATAGGCAAATGATCGGTATTATTTTGGGGGTGTTGGTTGGGAGCATTGTCGTTCAATTTAAGATTTCTACGTGGGAAAAGCTGGGCGGATTATTTTTAGTGAGTGTCATCGTATTATTGGCACTAGTTTTACTTCCTGGTATTGGCCATTCCGTGAATGGCAGCTCCAGATGGATTGGTTATGGCCCTTTTAGAATGCAGGTTTCCGAATTAGCAAAGCTTGCCGCCGTGATGTATTTGGCAGGTTATTTATTTCGTCGAAATGTCGAAATCAGAACCCATTTAACCGGTTTTTTAAAACCCATGGGTATTTTGGGAGTGGTCGCATTATTATTGTTATGTGAGCCAGATTTTGGCGCAACAGTTGTGATTCTATCCACTGCCCTGGGTATGATGTTTCTAGCAGGCATGCGCGTACAGCATTTTATATTATTATTTGTTATTGTTTTGGTAGGTTTATCCATCATCGCCATCTCTGAGCCTTATCGAATGGCTAGATTGACCTCCTTTTTAAATCCTTGGGCTAACCCTTATAATAGCGGTTATCAATTGACCCAATCTTTGATCGCCTTTGGTCGAGGCGGATGGTTTGGGGTGGGTTTAGGAAACAGCATTCAAAAGCTTTTTTATCTTCCTGAATCTTATACGGATTTTTTATTCGCAGTCATTGCCGAAGAGCTGGGCTTGGTTGGAGTGTTGACGATTATAGCTTTATTTTGCTTTATGGTTTGGCGTATTTTTTGGATAGGACGGCAGGCACAGCTTTTAGGACGTTCTTTTTCCGGATTTTTAGCCTATGGTTTTGGTATGTGGATCGCTATTCAGTTTGCAGTCAGTGTGGGCGTTAATTCAGGTGTGTTGCCGACAAAAGGTTTAACCATGCCTTTAGTAAGCTATGGCGGTAGTAGTATGTTAATTAATTGTATTGTGATAGCACTTATTCTAAGGATAGATTATGAAAGCCGCATGTTCATGTTAGGATTGCAAAATGACTAAATTAAAACGCGTGCTCATGATGGCGGGTGGTACGGGGGGGCATGTTTTCCCAGGCCTTGCTGTTGCCAAACGTTTTCGTGAGCAGGGTGTTAAAGTTGAATGGTTAGGTACACGTAAAGGTTTAGAAGCAAAACTCGTTCCGGAAGCTGATTTTAAGCTGCATTTTATGAGTATTACAGGACTGCGCGGCAAAGGTTGGCAAGACCTTATCTATGGTCCGTGGCGGCTGATGATGGCTACCCTGGAAGCAAGGCGTATCATAAAAAAATTCGATCCTGACATCGTGATAGGTATGGGTGGTTTTGTGAGCGGTCCTGGGGGCATAGCAGCTTTTTTATTAGGTAAAAAACTTGTTATTCATGAGCAAAATGCAAAACCTGGGTTAACGAATAAATGGTTATCCTTCATTGCGACTAAGGTACTCGAAGGCTTTCCTCATACTTTTAAGCAGAATAAAGCCATTATTACGACTGGAAATCCTGTTCGATCAGAAATAACCGGCTTAAAATCACCTGATATTCGCTTAACTCACAGGACTAAACCGCATTTGTTGATATTTGGCGGCAGCTTGGGTGCTTCAGCCTTAAATGAATTATTGCCTAAGGCATTAGCAAAGTTACCAGAATCCATGCGGCCTGATATCATGCATCAGGCTGGAACGATACAATTCGCTGATACGGCAAAAACTTATGAAAGTTTAGGTCTTAAAGCTGAGGTTGTTCCATTTATTCATGAAATGGATAAAGCTTATGAATGGGCAGATGTGGTATTATCTCGTGCAGGGGCGTTAACGATCGCTGAATTGTGTGCAGTAGGTTTAGGAGCCATTTTAGTGCCTTATCCCTATGCTGTCGATGACCATCAAACAGCGAATGCTAATTATATGGCTAAAGAAAAAGCCGCTATTTTGATTCAGCAGGCCGATTTATCGGTGGATGTGCTGGTGAAGTTATTAGAAGAGTTATGTGGTTCGGCTGATAAGCGTATGGCTATGGCTAAAGCGGCATTTCAGTTGCGTCGAATCGATGCGACTGAAAGAGTATTAAACATTTGTGAGGAGATTTGTCATTGAGTTGGACATTTGAAATGGGACGTATTAAGCATATTCATTTCGTAGGTATTGGCGGCGTGGGTATGGCGGGTATTGCTGAAGTACTCTTAAGTCAGGGTTATCGCGTGTCAGGCTCGGATTTATCAGACAGTGCCTTGACGAAACGTTTGTCCTCAATCGGTGCCGAGGTTTATCGCGGCCATGATGCTAAACATGTAGAGCATGCCGATGTGCTTGTGCGCTCCTCTGCGGTAGATGTTAATAATGTCGAATTACTTGCGGCACGAGAGGCGCATATTCCTATCGTCCAACGTGCAGAAATGCTGGGTGAGTTGATGCGATTTCGGTATGGGATTGCTATTGCTGGAACGCATGGTAAAACCACAACGACTAGTTTAATGACCAGTATTCTTGCTGAAGAAGGCGTTGATCCAACTTTTGTCATTGGCGGACGTTTGAACAGCGCAGGTAGTAATGCACGTCTTGGCACGGGGCGTTATTTGGTTGCTGAAGCAGATGAAAGTGACGCATCATTTTTACATTTAAACCCCATGGTTTCGATTATTACTAATATTGATGCAGACCATATGGGTACTTATCACAATGATTTTTCTGAATTACGTCAAGCATTTGTAGATTTTTTAAATCGGTTACCTTTTTATGGTTTGGCAGTCCTGTGCATAGAAGATCCTGAAGTTAGACGTATTTTACCGGATATTTCACGTCCTTATGTGACTTATGGATTTGAGGAAGATGCTGATTTTAGAGCAACTCTCATTTTGCAAACAGGTACACGTATGCATTTTGTAGTAGAACGGCCTAATCATAATAAACTAGAAATTACTTTAAATTTACCAGGTAAGCATAATGTTTTAAATGCATTAGCGGCCATTGCAGTGGCTACTGAATTAAAGATTTCTGATCAGGCGATTCAGCATGCTTTAGAGAACTTTTCAGGTATTGGCCGTCGATTTCAAATATATGGTGACTTCGCTTTGCAAAAGGGCGGCAAGATTACATTGATTGATGATTATGGCCATCACCCAAGAGAGATCGCAGCCACGATACAAGCAGCTAGACAAAGTTGGCCAGATAAACGTTTTGTGATGGTTTATCAACCGCATCGTTATACACGTACGCATGATTTGTTTAATGATTTTTGTACAGTATTATCAAATCCCGATGCTTTAATTTTATTAGATGTGTATTCAGCAGGTGAAGCTCCTATTCAGGGCGCAGACAGCTTATCATTAAAGCAAGCCATTCTTGAGCGCGGCAAGGTCAATCCATATCTTGTGACAGAGCATGCTGAATTGGCTAAGCTTTTACAGGATATTTTGCTTGATGGTGACATATTGCTTATGCAAGGCGCGGGTAATATCGGCGCATTGGCGTCAAACTTGGCAGCATCGCAGTTACGCGAATCGATGATGACTTCTTTTGTTAAAGAGGCTAGCTAATGCAACGCGGTCGTTTAATGCGAAATGCATCTCTCGCAGAGTATAATTCATGGCGGGTAGGTGGATCTGCCGAGATGCTATATATACCGGCTGATCTTTCCGATTTGGCGATTTTTTTGCAGCAGCAGCCTGCAGATATGCCGATATTTTGGTTAGGTTTAGGCAGTAACGTATTGATTCGTGATGGCGGTATGGATGGGGTTGTTATTGTAACGCAAGGTGCTTTGACAAATTTGACAATACAGCAAGCCGATTGTCTGGTACGTGCTGAGGCTGGGGTTTCTTGTGCGCAACTTGCAAGATATACTGCAAGGCAGGATTTAACAGGGCTTGAATTTATGGCGGGTATTCCAGGAACAGTAGGAGGTGCTCTTGCCATGAATGCAGGATGTTACGGGGGTGAAACATGGCAATGGGTCCAACAGGTAGAAACGATTGATCGATCAGGCAAAAGACGCATTAGACCAGCTTCAGAATTTGAAGTAGGTTATCGTCATGTGAGTCGTTATCCTGATGAATGGTTTGTTGCAGGTCATTTTAAGTTATCACCTGGAGAAAAAACACGCTCTCTTGAAAATATTCGTGTATTATTAGAAAAGCGAAATGCATCTCAACCTACGGGATTGCCTAATTGCGGTTCAGTATTCCGCAATCCTCCGGGCCAATATGCAGCAAAGTTGATTGAGTTATCAGGTTTAAAAGGTGCAACCATTGGGGGTGCCAGTGTTTCAGAGAAGCATGCTAATTTCATTATTAATGAAGGCAGTGCTACTGCAAATGATATAGAAAAGTTGATAAAGCATATTGGTGAAAAAGTAATGCTTGAACATGGTGTGAGCTTAATTCCAGAAGTTTGTTTTGTTGGGCGGGAATTAACAAGGTAGGATCAAGGATGATAATGACTCAAGTAAGAAAGCATTATAAAGATTTCAAGATTTCTTGGAAGCTTGCATTAAAGCTATTGAGTTTTTTTCTGTTTGTTCTTGTCGTTTCTTTTACATTTAATCACACAAAAAGGGCCAATTATTTTCCTATTAAAGAAGTGAAAATTGCAGGTCTTGAGCATGTTGATCATCAGGAAGTGCAAGATTTATTACGGCCGCTCGTGACAAAAGGTTTTTTTACAGTGGATCTTGATTTAATTAAAGAAAGGTTAATGCACTTTTCTTGGGTCTCGGAAGCTTATGTGCGTCGTATATGGCCAAATCAAATCATTGTTCAAGTCATAGAAAAAAAACCGGTAGCTCGCTGGAACCATGCAGGTTTATTAACGACGTCTGGCGAAATTTTTAGCCCCAATCAAGATAGTCATCCTAAAGATTTACCCGTATTTGTTGGACCTGAAGGGGAGCATATGCAAATGCTTAATTATTATCTTAAGATGGCGACATTATTGGAACCTTTACAATTAAAGATTACAAATCTGGAGCTCAAACCGCAACTCACATGGCAAGTTACTTTGAGTAATGGAATTAAATTGAATATAGGATATAAAGATGTCTTGACTCGAATCAGTCATTTTGTGAAAGTGTACCCTCAAATTGTTGGGAATAGGAGCAAAGATGTCGATTATGTTGATTTGCGTTACGCAAATGGTTTTGCGGTACGCTGGAAAGCTTAATATGTAGTTTTATTTTAAAAAAACGCGCTAACGAAATATATTAACAATACTGGAATTAAAATTATGGCAAAGAAGCCAAATAAAGATTTAATGGTGGGAATTGACATAGGGACCTCCAAAGTAGTCGCCATTGTTGGCGAAGTGATGGCGGATGGAAAATTGAATATCATTGGACTAGGTGCTCATCCTTCGCAAGGTTTAAAGCGAGGGGTGGTTGTGAATATAGAATCTACCGTCCAATCGATACAGCGTGCTGTAGAAGAGGCAGAACTCAGTGCGGGTTGTCAAATTTATTCTGCTTATACAGGTATTGCGGGCAGCCATATTCGCAGTATTAATTCTCATGGTATTGTGGCTATTCGAGATCGTGAAGTGAGTCAAGTTGATGTGGACAGGGTCATAGATGCTGCAAAAGCAGTCGCTATTCCTGCGGATCAAAAAATCTTACACATATTGCCGCAAGAATTTATTATTGATAGTCAAGATTCTATACGTGAACCTATAGGTATGTCAGGAGTGCGTTTAGAAGCTAAAGTTCATATTGTGACAGGTGCTGTGAGTGCTGCTCAAAACATTGTGAAATGTTTAAAACGTTGTGGCTTAGTGGCAAGTGATATTGTATTAGAGCAATTTGCATCTAGTCAGTCAGTGCTTACGGACGATGAAAAAGAGTTAGGTGTATGTATGATAGATATCGGGGGTGGTACGACGGATATTGCCATTTTTATCAATGGTTCTATTCGTTATACAGCAGCTATACCTATTGCGGGTGATCAAGTCACTAATGATATCGCGATTGCATTACGAGTACCGACGCGCAACGCTGAAGATATCAAATTAAAATATGCTTGTGCTTTACAAGACCTTGCAGATACGAACCAAATTATTGATCTTCCAACGATAGGTGAGAAATCGGGTCGACATATTTCAAAACGTGCATTAGCTGAAGTGGTTGAGGCGCGTTATGAAGAGTTATTTTCATTAGTTTCTTCAGAAATTCGCCGCAGTGGTTTGGAAGATTTTATCATTGCGGGCATTGTGTTGACGGGTGGTGCTTCGAAGGTTGAGGGCGCATCAGAACTTGCGGAGCGTATATTCCGAGTTCCTGTTCGTATAGGTGCGCCGCAAAATGTCATGGGATTGTCGGCGATTATGGATAATCCTATTTATGCCACAGGTGTTGGATTATTGCTTTACGGAATGCAGCAACGAGATACACAACATGAAGTTTTAAACCAGCCAAGTGTCAGAGGCTTGTGGGGAAAAATGAAAGGTTGGTTTCAAGGTAATTTTTAAGGGTATAGACAATGTTTAATAAAGAATTAATGTAAGGGAGCCATCCTATGTTTGAATTATCAGAAGCAAATCCACAAAATGCAATTATTAAAGTGGTTGGCGTAGGTGGTGGCGGCGGAAATGCAATCGAACACATGATGTCAGGATGCATTGAAGGTGTTGAATTTATTTGTGCGAATACCGATGCGCAAGCATTAAAAAAATCGTCAGCCAACACACTTATTCAATTAGGTGATTCTATTACTCGTGGTTTAGGTGCAGGTGCTAATCCAGAAATAGGGCGTCGTTCTGCGGAAGAAGATAGAGAACGTATCAAGGCCGCTTTAACGGGTGCAGATATGGTGTTTATTACCGCGGGTATGGGAGGTGGTACAGGTACGGGCGCTGCTCCCATTTTTGCTCAAATTGCAAAAGAATTAGGTATTCTTACGGTTGCTGTGACCACTAAACCCTTCACCTTTGAAGGTAGAGTAAGAATGCAAGTGGCAGATCAAGGTATTGCAAATTTGACTCAATATGTGGATTCTTTGATTACGATTCCTAACAATAAATTGCTTACGGTTTTAGGAAAAAATGTCACATTAGTCAATGCATTTAAAGCCGCAAATGATGTGCTGCGCGGTGCTGTTCAAGGTATTGCAGAGCTTATCACCCGGCCAGGTCTCATTAACGTCGACTTTGCGGATGTGCGTACTGTGATGTCTGAAATGGGCATGGCCATGATGGGAACAGGAGTTGCTTCAGGCGAGAACCGTGCACGTTTGGCTGCTGAAGCTGCGATTTCCAGTCCATTGTTGGAAGACGTGGATATGAGCGGCGCACGCGGTGTGCTTGTCAATATCACCGCCGGTTTGGATATGTCTATCGGTGAGTTTGAAGAAGTGGGAGAAGCCATCAAAAATATCACCTCTGAAAGTGCGACAGTGGTTGTTGGAACTGTCATTGATCCTGAATTGCGTGACGAAGTGCGAGTTACGGTTATTGTGACCGGCTTGGGTCGTAAACAAGTCCATACAGCACGTGCTCCTGAAGCAATCAAAGCTGATGGTTCCCTGGATTATAATTATCTAGATAAACCAGCTGTCATGCGTAAACATGGCGCACCTTTGGTTCATTCAACGCCTGTGATCCAAACACATGCGCAACAACAAGCCCAAGCTAAAGTATCGGTGCCGAATCTGAATAATCAGGAGTTTGATTATTTGGATATTCCGGCGTTTTTGCGTAGAAAAGAAGAAGTAGTAAAAGAGTAAGATAACCGAACCGCGACCGTCAGGGAGTGATCACTCCCTGACGGTCGCGTACTAAGGAATTATAGATAAAACTTTACATCCGGATAATGTTTTTTATTCATTGTTGCAAGCAAACGATTATTAGCACGAGCAGTTTCTGCAATGATGCAATCGACAATCGATAATGTCACTCCTTTTTGTCTATAATTGAAACGCATGGTTCCAGCTTTTTTTGCAATTTCCAAGGTTACTGGTTCAATTTGGAAAGCGTTTACACAATCTTCTGTAGCTTCTTTTTCTCCTGGTCTCATTCCGGCATACAATTCATATACAGTTAATATGCAAATATATGCTCGGCTTTGAGATAATGGTTCACTAATCGCGTCGCGTGAAGATGACTTTCCACGCAAAAAATCAATTATATAATCTGTATCGAATAAAATAGTTTCCATTAATGATGTCCGAATTTTAATTATTTTTTATCTTTTGAATCGTTGCGAGTTGAGTATTTCCTATCATCTTGTTTTCTTAAGCTTGATACTATAGCGGCACTATTATCTTCACGTTCAGCCCATTTTCCGAAGCTATTCATCGCTTTTTGAAGGCGATGGTGATGGATATACTCTATGAGGGCAGCCTCGACAATTGCGCTAAAATTTGTATTAAGTGCGCTCGCTTCTTTGGCAACATGCTCATCGATGGATATGGTTTTTTTTACAGCGCTCATGATCTTGGCTCCTGGTATACCATATTGGTAGTATAACATAATAAGACAATTTTATCATACCATTATTTTACCTTGAAAATCCGACTGTCATGGACGGATTTTCAAGGTATTTTGGCGGTAACTAATAAGGCCGTTTTGTAAATTTGGAGCTGCAGGTAAAGCCTAGATATTCTTCAACGATCCTAACGATCTGCGGAAGAAGAATTTGCAGTTGAGTAAGCGTTTCAGGTGCAGGTATTAACGAAAGACTATTTGAGGGTTGACGAGGCGCTAAAAAAAATGATCTCAGCTCTCTTGCTTTATTGAACCTGTCTTGCATTAACTTTTCAGACTCAATAGATATGCATAGAGCACGAGCAGGTTGGCGTTTGGATAGTGGCAGCGGAGAAGGCAGCGGATTAGATTGTCTCAACACATCTATATCTATAGGTGGTATAGGGAATATATCTGATCGTGCTCCGTGATCCAACAACATCTTTGCTATACTATTATCGCTTTGGGCTGCTGCGCGCCGAAGTGCGGTCTCACCAAAAGTAAGATCTTCTTCGTCAATATTTACACCACCATGTTCAAGTAACAGATCTACTACGTTTGCATGACTCCTCTCTACGGCATGCCTCAGTGCATTTTTTCCATCTTCATCTGTGGCATTGATATTTGCCCCATGCGCTAATAAAACATTTACCACCCAGTCATATCCTTTTTTAGCTGCATGTATTAATGCGGTTCGACCTTTCTTATCGGTTTCGTCAATCTTTAGCTCTTTGTTCACAACTAATAACATTAATTCTTCTAAATCATCGATCTGGTCGTTTTTGATAGCTTCAATAATGGGTCTGTTTTGCATAATTAATAACTCGTTTAACTGAATTTGTATTGATATTATACTTTTATTAAAACCATTGTCAAATTTAATTGATCATTTTAATTGATTATTAATTGATCTTGGTTTTATTGTGAATACAGTGGAACAAATAAATCATACTAAATAAAAAAATAATAAACGGCCCGCACCATAAAACTAAAGTGGCTTTATCAAATGGCGGCCTATATAAAATAAAATTTCCATAGCGACTCACTAAATATTCGGTAATGTTTTTATCGGATTGTCCCGCATTTATTTTTAGATAAATTTGATTACGTAAGTCCTCTGCAAGAGGGGCATTGGAGTCTGCCAATGTTTGATTTTGACAAACCAGGCAACGTAATTGTGATAATAATGATTCAAAACGCTGCTGTTTCTCATGGGAGTTAAAAGTATAATAATCTTCTGATGCGATGCCATGTTGATACATCACTAATAAGCAAATTAGAATAAAGAACTTTTTCACAAGGTTTCATTCCGTAATTGTACGATGATGGGATATAATGTTTTTTCCCAAATGGCCGCATTGATTGGGCCAATATGTTTGTATCGAATAATGCCTTTTTTATCGATGATAAAAGTTTCAGGTGTTCCATAAACACCCCAATCTATGCCAGTATTACCTGATGAATCCACGGCAACGACATGGTAAGGATTGCCATGTTCATGTAACCATTGTTTTGCGAGAGCAACATCATCTTTATAATTTAAACCCATGATTCGCAAATTTTCTATGTTGGTAAGTTTAAGTAAAAAATCATTTTCTTCTATACAAATATTACACCAGGTTGCCCATACATTGAATAATGTAATATGACCTATAAAATCGTCGTTGCTTGTGGTCTCATTAGGATAGAACAACTGCGGTAACTTAAACTCAGGCGCTGGTTGGCTAATCAATGGTGAAGGAATCATGCCAGGATTGACTTTCAATCCATGCCACAAAAATCCAATGATTATGACAAATAATATAAGAGGAATAGTAAATTTAACGGTTCTAATGATATGCATGTTTAAGTCCTCGTTTTTTTATGGGAAGAAAAGTTATTAAGCCGCCTAATAAAAGCATAAAGCCGCCAAACCAAATCCAACGAACACAAGGTTTGTAATAAATGCGTATAGACCAGCTGCCATCGGTATGCAGTGTTCCGAGTGTAAGATAAAGATCACGAAATGCATTATAATGAATGCCCGGTTTGCTAAATAACTGGTCGTGACTGAGATAAACACGCTGTTCGGCTTTAAGTGTTCCAGCTTTCTTGAAATTTTTATGAATTAAAAAAGTCGCGATTTGAGTATGGTAATTAGGTTTATGAATCTCATCTATCTTGCTAAAAGTCAATTCATATCCAGCGAGCGAAGTTTTTTCATTGAGAAATAATTTAACTTGTCGTTCTTCACTATAGGACTTGTTGATGGTTATGCCTAACACAAGAATAGCAATGCCAAGGTGCGCTATGATCATCGCTAGATGGTGTAAAGTTAAGTGTGATGTTAAAGTCAAACAAAATTGTGCTGTAGATAGGATGACCCAAATACCCAAAGCTAGTCCCATGCAAGTTAAGCCATATATTTTAAAACCTAACATCCAAGGTATGGTTATCCCTAATACGATACTTAACAACATGGACATACGAAGTTTTTTCCATAATGTGAGTATAGATTGTCGTCCCCAATGCATATGGGGTGCAAAACCCATCATGAGTAGAAGAAATAATATGATAGGCGTGATAATAATATTAAAATAGGGTTCACCTACTGAAATTTTTTCAAGATTCAATGAATCAAGCATAATAGGGTAGAGTGTTCCCAAGGCTATGGTTGCCATGGCGGTAAGTAGTACGACGCTATTGGTAAGTAAAGCAGTTTCTCGTGATATAAGATTAAACTGAGGTTGTTGATAAAAATGCTTAATTTTAATAGCATAAAGAAAAAAAGCGATACCAATGATCATAGCAAGAAAGCTTAATAAAAATACTCCTCGAGCAGGGTCGCTTGCAAAGGCATGGACGGAGACCAATATGCCGGATCTCACAAGAAATGTACCCATCAAACTTAATCCGAAAGTTATAATAGCAAGTAATAGGGTCCAACCTTTAAAGACATTACGTTTTTCGGAAACTATCAAGCTGTGTAATAATGCTGTCGCGGATAACCAAGGTAAGAGTGACGCATTTTCTACAGGGTCCCAAAACCACCAACCGCCCCAGCCTAATTCACGGTAAGCCCACCAGCTTCCTAAGACAATCCCACAACTTAAATAAGCCCATGGTAAGATGACCCAAGGTTTGCATAGTCTTGCCCAATGCTTATCTAATTTGCCATTGAATAATGCAGCGATAGCAAATGCGAAAGGAATAGCAAAACCTATATATCCCACATACAAGGCCGGTGGATGGAATAGTAAACCTGGATCTTGTAAAAGAGGAGTCAAATCATTTCCGACAATAGGAGTCTCTGGAAAATCTTGTTTGAAAGGGTTGGATGTAATGAATAAAAATGTGATGAATCCAGTGTTAAGTAAACCAAGAACCATGATGATAATGGAATACGTACTACGCGGTAAATTTTTCCCTGAAAAAACAATAAATGCGAATGTCCAGGCGCTTAAAATCAGACACCAGAGTAATAATGATCCTTCATGCCCACCCCATGCGGCACCTATTTTATACAGAATAGGTAATAAATAATGGGAATGTTCTCTCACATACAATACTGTGATGTCGTCGTTTATAAAATTAATAATAAGTATAAGCATAGCTAAGGATAAAAATCCTAATTGAGCCATTGCTGAAACTGTTCCGAGTTGGACAAACCGTGGAGTGAATGATTGTAGGATGGCAAAACATAGCGCTAAGATAATAGCGAAATTTCCAAGTTCAGGGAGCATCATTCTTTCCTTAATGCTTTCGGCATATATTTTTCATCATGTTTAGCTAAAACCTGATTTGCCATGAGTTCATGTTGTTGATTCAATTTTCCAGTAACGACCACAGTTTGTCCTTCTCTGAATAAATTAGGGAGAACACCTTTAAATGTTACGTCCATGTCGTGTGTTCTATCCGTAATAACAAAACTTATATTTTCACCTGATTTATCATATTGAACGCTGTGCATTTTAACATAGCCGCCTATTCGTATCGTTTGTTTAGGTTGGACGGACAATGCATTCAGTTGTGATGGGGTATAAAATAAATTTATATTTTGTTTTAAAGCAAATAGGATCAACCCTATCGCGATACTGATGAGGGGCAAGGCTATAAAAATACCCAAAAGTCTATTTTTTTGTTTACGATTCATAATGTTTTTTAAGTAACATATGTGTTTTGATTTTTTCACGTAATGCAAAAAATATATTTAAGCCTAAAATCAAAAGGGTGATACCGTAAGCTGGCCAAACATATATTCCATAATCGATCATCATAGTGTCATTGCAACCTTTCTAACCCAGGCAGTTTCGATTTCTCTTAGAAGAATTTGATTTCGCATGCGTATCATGACGATTAGCACATAAAATAATATAAACGCTGCAATCATGGCAAGCAATGGATAAAGCATGCTAAGTGCAATGGAGGGTGCAGATAATTTACTGATGGTAGGTCCTTGATGAAGTGTGCTCCACCAGACAACAGAATAATGAATGATAGGTAAATTGATGATACCAACGATGGTAATTATACTCGTCGCTCGATCGCGCGTTTGTACATCGTCAATCACGGATTGTAAAGCGATAAAACCAAGATAAATAAATAATAAGATTAAAACAGAGGTCAGTCTTGCGTCCCAAATCCACCATGTGCCCCACATAGGTTTTCCCCAAATAGAGCCTGTGATGAGTGCCAATAAAGTAAACCATGCACCCATGGGTGCGCTGCATGACATGCAAATTGCGGTGATTTTAACACGCCAAATTAAAGTAATCATGGCGCATATCGCCATAGTAAAGTAAATAAGCATGGCGGTAAAAGCACTTGGGACGTGTACGTAAATAATACGAAATCCATCGCCTTGTTGATAATCGGCAGGTGCTATAAATAGTCCTGCAAAAATTCCATAACTAAAACATAACATAAATCCAGCAAGTATCCATGGGACAAGCGGTGTAGTATGGTTATAAAAAGCATATGGGGATAATAATTTTTTAAACATCTATCCGCTTGCTCCTATTTTTAAAGCTTGTCCTGTAAGCAAAGGTGCAAATACCAAGCTTAATAATACAAACGCTCCCATCATGGCATAATAAGCTATGACAGGTTCGTGGTTGTGGGTCATGATCATGATGCCTGTTCCAAAAATAAGTACTGGAATATAGAAAGGGATCATAAGCATAGGTAATAAAAGTCCATTGCTTCGCACTGTTACAGTCAGCGCTGCACCTATTGCACCTATCAAGCTTAAAACAGGTGTTCCAAGTAATAATGTGAAAATAAGCGCACAAAGTTCTTCGGTATTTAAGTTTAGTAATAATCCTAGTAGAGGACTGATTAAAATCAACGGTAAACCATGACTTATCCAGTGACTTGTGATTTTGGTTAAAGCTAATAAACTTAAAGGATAAGTACTTACGAGCAATAAATCAAGATAGCCCTCATCGAAATCGTTTCGAAATACATGCCCCATGGATATGATAGTCGCTAATAATGCGGCTACCCAAATAACTCCGGGCGCCATGTTGGCTAATAATGTTTGATCATGCCCTATAGCTAGAGGGAATAGACATACTACCATGATGTAAAACACAAGAGGAGTGATCCATGTAAATCTTGAACGTAATATGATTTTTATTTCATGTTTTGTGATCTGAATAAAAGCATGTAAATAGTTAAGCTGCATGATGATCGCCAAGAAAAATCGTTTTCACCGTGTGATTTAATAATAAAGCTTGATGCGTTGCAATCACAGCGATGCCATGATTTATTATATGATTTCTGAGCAATGTGTTTAATAATCCTTGCCCCTCATCATCTAATGCAGTATTTGGTTCGTCTAAAAGCCATACTGTAGAAGATGCAAACATAAGTCGAGCCAGGCATAAACGTCGTAGTTGCCCTGCTGATAAATATTGTGCGCGTATGTGTGAAACAGCTTCTAACCCCGCTTTTTTTATAATGATATGTAAGTCTTTGGATTGAAATCCCGTAAGTATGCATGTTAATGATAGATTTTCATAAACGGTTAAATTAGGTTTTATTCCGTTTGAATGGCCAATATAAATCATATTTTCTATATAGTTTTCCCTATCTTTTGAAATGCAAAGCCCATTCCAGGTCACCATGCCGCTATGAGGTTCTATGAAACCTGCAAGTATGCGTAATAAAGTGGATTTTCCAGAACCATTATGTCCGCGAACTTGGATAATCTCTCCAGCGTTTATCGTATGATGGAGTTTAGAAAATAAAACATGATGCTTACGTTTAAAGCTAAGGTCATGCAGGCATAATTGATCAGTCATTAAAGTATTTTATTCGTCATTAAAAATATCATGAATAATAATGTAATACCGGAGATCAAGAGTAAAGTCATTTGTAATATTCGGTAAAAACGGTTTTTTAGTGATAAGGTGAAAAGCAGGTATAGAAAACCAAACCAGCTTATGATTAATACCATAAAACCACTCATGCTGCCTATAATCCAATATTCAGACAGGTCATAGTGCTTTAAACTTATCATTGTAAATCCACTGGCTAATTGAAAAATGGCCGCGGGGATAAACAAAGTCCAGGTTTGTGTTTGAATTTTTTCTAATGAGAGTGTTTGCCAAAGTTTAAAAGTGGAAAAAACACTCATTAACAAAAGCGATGCGCTAATAATATGCAGAATTTTTAAGGTTTCATAAAACATAAAATAGTATGTTTGGTTACAGCATCGTGAATGATTAAAATAAGTATAGAAATAAGTATGACATAGAGACAGCGCCATATCCAAGTTTGAGTGATTTTTTTTGAGAATAGGGTAGAGATTCCTAGTATTATTCCATAAATGATTATCAGTAAATAAGCAGCTTGTATCCAGGGAGTATGAAAAGTAAAGTGCTTGGGATAAACCAGTAAGCTTCCTGTTAAAAGGGCAAAAAAACTGATGATGAGTAAGTTTTTATTAAAAAATACGAGATGTGTGCGATATTTAGAGCTTGTTAAAATCAAGCAATAAGAGGTTAAACCTAGCAAGCTTAGGGCGAGCAAAATATGGACAAATTTAATAATATTTATCATGATAGTATCCAGATAAAAAAATACACACAAAAGATTAACTTTTTTGTAAATTACCATAAAGTAAGGATAATAATAATTTGTAAGGAATTACAATGCCAAAATCAAGTATAACGAGTAAGGGTCAAACCACCATTCCTATCGCAATCCGTACATATCTTGGGGTACATGCAGGTGATAAGTTAGAGTTTTTTATTGATAATGATGGACGCGTTGTTGTTGCAGCGTTAACTTCTGATGTTTCAGAGTTAAAAGGAATGTTACCTAAACCTAAGAAAAAGATTTCTATTGATGATATGAATAAAGTCATAGCAAAACGTGGTGCCCGATCATGATTGGGTTGGATACTAATATATAGTTCTCGTCATCCCGCGCATGTTTTTAGCGCGGGACCCAGTGCCTTTGAAATAGTAATTGATCGAACAAATAAAGCGTTGGATAAGTTTAGCGTACTCATAAACACCTCTTAATAAATTCCATTTTTTAAAGAAAGTCGCTGGGCCCCGCGCTAAAAACATGCGCGGGATGATGAGAGCTATAGATTACATAAAAAGTTGTGGATAATGATAAGAGCGCAGCGTGCCCACCATAGTGCTAATTTATTAGGATAATTAACATATACTGAAGGAAATTGTCAATAATCAGTGCAGCATCGAGCTCTTAAGCTCACAAGCCTCAACAATATCTTTTACCAAACGTGTATGTGGATGACTCATAAATGTATGCATGTTGTTTGATATAGGTGTTTTTTTAATTACGTCTTTAGCTTGGCACAAACCAAATAAAGATCCTATTGAGTAAACTCCTCGGCTCAAAATATCCGCTGTATTTTCATTGATTATAGAGGTTGTTGTTAATTGATTTATTCTATCAGCAATGATTTTACAACAATTGCTTTTAGACGAATGATCTCTTGCACTTACGGCATACTGATTTCGTTCAATCTTAAAAATTTTTATCATGTCTGCATATAATAGTTTATTTTCACTGCCATCAACTTCCTGATTATGTTGGTTAGTGTAATAACATATTTTTTCATCTAATTTTTCAATAAAATTATCTTTTAAAGCCAGCTCTTTCCGGGCTTGAGATTCTATATCTTTAAAAATTTCTTTGTATCTATGAGGAACTAAAAAAGACGGAAATCTAAATGTATCATTAGCTATAAGTATATCTAATAGAGCTGTAGATTTTATAAGAGCATTCGCCAATAGATATAGATCCTGTTGCGGAATATTAGAAGGTAAATCCATTAAAAATACATTCAACGGTGGAAATGAAATAGCCTTCATTGCAACTTCTTTTTCAGCTAATCCATTTTTACCCCATGCAGAATAAACCAAGAATTCCCAATCTTCTTTCACAGTAGGACCATATTTTTCCTTCATCATAGCTAAAAACTTAGCCTGCACTTCCTTGCTAAAATGAAAAAATAATGCATAAAACAATTTTTTTTGGGCTAATAAATCTTTTTCATTATCTAATAAATAATTAGACAATTCATCACGATAGATTTTATTTTTTTCTTCACTAAATGCGGGCCAAGTCAACATATCCGAAAATTGATCGTGTCGCAATCTGAATGATACCATCGATATTTTTTTCAAGGCGAACAATGCTATCGGAGCAGGTAAATTTTTTATTTTATCTACCAATAGACCAGTTGATTTAAATTGTGCCGGTAATAATTCTTGAGCTAAAGCAAGTGCCTGTTCTTTATCAAATTTAACCCGAGGAATGCATTGAAATAAGACCTGGCGGAATAACTCAGGATTGTCTGAATAATTAAGAGTAATCGGATTTTCATGTTCTAAGAACGCATCCAAAACTTTTAAGGCACCTTCAGACAAGGCTAACTTAGAGGGCTTCCATTGATCCGAGCCTAACCCTGGTATAAATTCGATTTCTGATTTTTCATTTTTCCTTAATACAACGCTATAATGCGATGAATGAAGCGACTTGTAACTTGATGACGAAAATAAAGTAATAGTGTATTTTTCTTTATTAAAATCACAATGGGATAATAAATTCAAAAATGCCTGTTCATCAGCTTCATCATCGTGTAGCAATCTCAAAAATTCTTTCTTATTCCAACGAGCCATGACGGATAAAGAATTTGGACTCAAAGAATAAAGTAAATCTAAAAATTTATCATGATAAAGATACTTTTTTAGTCCTCCTTGAATAAGTTTTGGAAATTGATATTCTAATTCATTACATAATGTATACTTATATGTTTGTGCAAAATCATCGATTCCTAGATAATATAGGCATAAAAAATCCATAAGATCATCCATGGTTTTAATACATTTATGAAATATTTTTAATTCAATGATTGTTTTTCTATATTCATAAAAATTGTTAACATTGGTATAAAATATATAATCGGTAGCACTCGGAATTAAACTAAAATCATCCCATGAATGGATAGATGCAAGAATCTTATAGCGATCATTTATCGCCTTAAACCATAAAAAACTAATCTCTTCCCGTGATAAATTATATTGTTTTATTTTTTCAAAATAATTTTCTGTATTAAGGGTGGAAAGTAATCCAGGATATTTGATTATGAGGGTAGAAAGACTTACGCTGAAGCGATTATTATTTTCTTTTTTTGAATCCTCTTGATGAATGCCAAATAAACTATCGTATCTTTTTTTAGAAACAGGATCAGATAGCACTTCATATGCATGTTGTATAAGTTTAAATTTTTCAGTAGCCTCATTTTCATTGTCTGGGTTTTTATCAGGATGCCATATTTTGGCTAGTCTGTAATAAGCTTTTTTAATATCTTGAGGAGTGGCAGTATTATTTAATTCTAATATTTGATAATGATTCATGAAAAATCCTAATAATTAACAAAATGGACATGCTAATATTATATTTAAATTGATTATAAAAGATATGCAATTTTTCTTAGAATGTTTTTACACGAGGCGTATCTATTGATGACGAACTTATTAGGAAGCAGTACGTTTAATTCAGGAGTGGGTGCTGTCAGGATAATTGTATAAGTTGACCTGCGCAACACAATAAGCTGCCCTTAACATAGTTCTGACACTTTTATTTGTTGCTTAAATTGCTTCTTGTAAAGAACACTTTTTAGGCGTACATTATATTCGTGTGAATAAGAGACTTGCTTATGTTAAAAAATATCACATTCAGTGCTGATGCAAGTATGATAAAAAAAGCACGCCAAAAAGCGTTAAAAAACAAAGAAACACTAAATCTTGTTTTCAGGCACTGGTTAGAATCTTACGTTAAAGAGGATGTGCATCTTGTTAGTTATACAGATTTAATGAAAAAATTGAAACATGTTCGAGTAGGAAAACATTTTTCTCGGGATGAGAGATGAGGGTTTTGTGAAATTATTTATTAAAAGTTTCGTCATCCCGCGCATGCTCTTAGCGCGGGACCCAGTGACTTTTCTATCAATTGTAATTTAATAGAGCTTTATGAGAGCTTCTAAGAAGATGAAGGATACATTGAAAAATAATCCTTATCGGCATGGTATATATAATCACTTATGTACATAAAAGGCGCTGGGTCCCGCGCTAGGAGCGTGCGCGGGATGACGAAACTTTTAATACATCATTTCACAAAGCCGTCAATGCGTAAGTCCTAATCCATTTTAAACGGAGCATTTTGTGAATAAAAATACCATCAGCCATAAACGCATCGTGTCTTTATTAGTTTGCTGCATTTTATTTATGTTTGGCCTATGTTATATGATGGTGCCTTTGTATAAATTGATTTGTAAAAAAGAAGGCATTAATGGTAGGTTATCAGTAGCCGCTGTCGATGAAGGCATGGAAATTGATTATTCACGTACTATTAAAGTTGATTTTACGACGACGCTTCATGGTGATTTAAAATTTGCATTTGTTCCGTTACAACCGCGTATCACTATACATCCAGGTGAAAGAAAATTAATTTATTTTCGTGCTGAAAATCTCACAGGCAAAGAAATCACAGTGCAGGCCATTCCAAGTATCACACCGATAGAGGCTGCTCGTTTTTTAAAAAAAACCGAGTGTTTTTGTTTCACACAGCAATATTTTTTCAAAGGCCAAAAAGCGGATATGCCAGTGTATTTTTTTATAGAACCAGAGATTGCGAAAGACATCAAAGAAGTGGTACTGTCTTATACGCTTTTTGATGCGAGTGCTTATGCTAAGGGTTTGCATTTGCCATGATCGTTTTGATAGGATCGTGTTTTTGTATAGATGTATAGATAATAGAGTGAAGCAATGACCAAAAAATACGCACCGCTAATATGCTTAATATTAGCATTTTTCTTTCCCATTATCCTGAGTGGGTTATTGTATTACAACCATGAACATTTTAATTTAAAAACCACAAATCATGGTGTTCTCATCAATCCACCTCTAGATGTTAAAAATCTTTGGCAAACTACTTACAAAAACCAATGGCAAATAGTTCATGTATCTAAAAATAACTGTGATAGCGATTGTGAAAATGTCGTCTACACTTTAAACCAGATAAAAAAAGCCTTGGGTAAAAACAGTGAGCGAGTTAGCATCAAAAATGTTACGGCATCTGGGGAGTTACTAGAAAATAAAATTTATCTAGTGGATCCTGCCGGAAACTTATTTATGTATTATGCAGATACATCAAATCCTATGAATATTTTAAAAGATTTAAATCATGTATTAGAGATTTCTCATCGTGCTTAAGCGAAAATATCTCACGGTAGCGGCAATTTTTGGATGCTTTTTTGCATTGATAGTGATAGGTCTAGGTGCATTTACACGTTTAATGGACGCGGGTTTGGGTTGTCCTGATTGGCCTGGGTGTTATGGTCATTTGACAGTGCCATTAAGCAATCCGGCCGGAAGGTTAGATGTATTTAAAGCATGGGCGGAAATGATACACCGCTATTTTGCTGGTAGTTTAGGTTTAATGATACTGGTAGTTCTTTGTTTAATTTTCAGTAAAGCGTTGCGTAGCCGCAGCAATATGATGTTAGGCGCAAGTATTTTAGCTCTTTTAATTTATCAAATACTATTGGGTCGGTGGACTGTCACCTATAAATTATTGCCTATCGTCGTCACGCAGCATTTATTGGGCGGTTTTTTGATAGTCACCATGCTTTGGTTAATTTATTTAAATAATAGCGATCAATCACTAGGGAAAGTGCAACAGCCTAAAGGTATTAAAATAGGTGCTGTCATAGGCTTAATTCTCATTTTATTGCAGATATTTCTAGGTGCCTGGGTCAGCACAAATTATGCTTCATTTAGCTGTCTAGACTTTCCGTTTTGTATAAATACTAACCCATTTATGAGAATGAACTTTAGCGAAGCGTTTACTTTTTTTTCGCCTGTAGGGGTGAACTATGAGGGTGGTGTTTTGTCAGAGTCGGCCCGGCAAACCATACAAATGATGCATCGTTTGGGAGCTCTTATTGTCACGCTTTATCTTCTTGTATTTACTGTTTTTTTTATGAAATATTCGAGGTCTGGGCTTCAATCTGTTTATATTATTTGGGTTCTATTATTCATACAGCTTTCTCTGGGAATGATAAATGTTATGTATAAACTTCCTTTAATCACTGCAATTGGCCATAATTTGATAGCTGTAGTATTATTGCTATCTATGGTGACATTGGTATTTAGGCTGAAGGTGAGTGATTCATGAGTCAAATTCGTGATTATATAGAATTATGCAAACCCAGAGTTGTTTTGCTTATGATTCTTACCGCTCTGGTGGGTATGTGTCTTGCTCCCTCTGTGTCTTTTCCTATCACGCCCATGATTCTCGGGAGTATGGGTATTGCTTTAGTCGCTGCCAGTGCTGCAGCTTTAAATCATATAGCAGATCAGCATATTGATAAATTGATGCGGCGTACAGAACATCGTCCTATTGCAAAAGGTAAAATATCCACTGTGCATAGTTTATATTTTGCCGGATTGTTATGTGTGGTGGGTATGCTGATTTTATTTGTTTATATTAATACCATCACTGCCATATTAACGTTTCTTTCGCTGATTGGGTATGCAGTTTGTTATACATTATATTTAAAATATGCTACTCCGCAAAATATTGTGATAGGCGGTATTGCGGGTGCCGTGCCGCCTTTGCTAGGTTGGACTGCTGTCACAGGGACGATGAGCCCCGAAGCTTTAATACTTGTCTTGATTATTTATGTTTGGACGCCGCCACATTTTTGGGCGCTCGCTATTCATCGATTAGATGATTATGCTAAAGCAAAGGTTCCTATGTTGCCCAATACGCATGGTGTTGCTTTTACCAAGCTTAATATTTTATTTTACACCATTTTATTAATATGCGTTTCGATTTTACCCTATGTTATTCATATGTCAGGCATAATTTATTTAGTAGGTGTGTTAGCTGCAAATGCCATATTTTTATATTACGTAGTACGTCTTTATTATTCTGATGACAGTAAGCATGCATTGAATACGTTTAAATATTCGATTCATTATTTAGGGTTGCTTTTTCTTTTATTGTTAGTGGATCATTATGTGTAAAATATCGAGGTGTGTATTATGATCAGCCGCAAAAAAATTATTTTTTGTTTGGTGTTATTAGTCGCAGTATTAAGTGTATTATTTATATATTTAGGTATGTTTAATAAACAACCTATTACTTATATTCCTAAAGAGGTAAAGATTAACGGTGTATTTTTAGGAAAATCAAAAACAATACAAGATTTTCAATTAACCGATCATAAAGGACAGCGGTTTTCTAAAAATAATTTGATGGGCCATTGGACGATGATGTTTTTTGGGTTTACGAATTGTGGTTTTGTCTGTCCAACCACGATGACAGAGCTGAATAAAATGTATCATACATTAAAATCGGAATTACCTAAGGATAAACTACCACAAATTGTATTGGTTACAGTGGATCCAGAAAGAGACTCCATGAGTAAAATGAATGATTATATCAATGCATTTAATGCTGATTTTATTGGTGCAAGAGCTGAACCTAAAGAAACCGAAGCATTTGAGAGACAATTACATATTATGGCTGTTAAAATTGAAGCAGATAATAAAACAAAAGATCAGTATATGGTAAATCATTCGGCTGAAATACTTTTATTTAATCCTAAAGGTGAAGTGCAAGCCTATTTATCTTTTCCACACAAATCTGATCAATTGATTAAGGATTATAAAGCGATTGTGGCGGCAGAAATTTCTTAACTATAGGAGGCAGGGATGTCTTACAGAAATATAATATTTGTTATGATGGTTTTAGTATTGTCGTTTTATAGCTATATGGCTTTTTCATTTCATGATGCAACAGGACGTTTTATACCTATCTCTGAATTTAAAAATAAATGGATTATTGTAAATTATTGGGCTGATTGGTGTGATAGTTGTATTGAAGAAACTCCTGAGCTCAATAATTTTTATAAAAATAATCACGATAGCAATATTCTGATTGTTGGTGTGAATTATGATAGGCTACCTAATCCTGTGCTACGACAAGCCATACAAAGAACAGGAATTTTATTCCCTGTTTTACAAGAGGATCCTGCAGAAGTATGGCGACTCGGCGAAGTCACTGTTTTACCTACGACTTTTATTATTAATCCTGATGGTGACGTGGTACGTAAAATTATAGGCCCTAATACCGAACAGTCGCTTTTGAAGATAGTCCATAACCGTCTTTATGGAAAAAAAAACATTAAAGAAAAGAAAAATCAAACCATAGTTTGATATCAATTGATCAAATCAATGACATATAATACCTATGCAAGGCATCGACTTGTCCTCGCAAGTCTTCCAGCGTGCCCATATTAGAGATAACATCATCTGCGGCTTTCAAGCGTTGTGCGCGTGTTGCTTGTTTGCTCAAGATTGTGTAAATCTCACCACCTGATTGTTTGTCTCGTGTAGCAGCGCGTTCAAGTTGTTCCTCTTTGTTTGCATCGACGACAAGAATTCGATTGATGAGGGGGTTGGGGGCGGATTCAATAAGAAGAGGTATCATGACTATGCAGTAAGGTGAATGGGCGTCTTTTATTTGTTGCGCAACTCCATCTCTAATAAGAGGATGTAATAATTGTTCTAACCAAATACGTTTATGATCATCTTTAAAAATCAGTTTTCTTAGTTTGGATCTATCGAGTGTATGATTCGGAAGTAATATATCGCTGCCAAATTTTTCGACAATTTTATGGAGTGCAGGTTGATCAGGCAGGGTTAGATCACGTGCTAATTGATCTGCGTCGATGACAGTGATGCCTTTTTCTTCGAACAATTTGGCAACAGTTGATTTGCCGCTGCCTATTCCGCCAGTTAATCCAATGATAAGCATAATATTATAACATCACAGTTGGTTCATATAGATTTGCAAAATTTCATTGCCCCAGATTAAACTTATCCAACCTGCAATAGTGAGATAAGGCCCGAATGGCATAGGTACGCTTTTATATTGACGTTTAATAATCATTTGCGTCATACCAAAAATCATACCAATCACAGATGCCAACAGTATAATAATAGGTAGTTGTTGCCAACCAAGAAATGCGCCGAGACCTGCTAAATATTTATAGTCGCCTTGTCCCATGCCTATTTTTCCTGTGACAAGCTTAAATAAAAGCTGTGTTATAAAAAAAATGAGATATCCAACGATTGCTCCAATGATTGCGTCATGACTTCCCGAGAAAACGGAATAAATACTAAGAAACAATCCTAGCCATAGTAATGCATAAGTTAAGTGGTCAGGTAGTAGATGATAATCCAGATCGATGAAAGTAAGTGAAATAATGATCCATGTGAATAATAATCCCCCAAATGTTTGCCATGTAAAACCAAATCGCCAGGCGACATAAACCGATGCAAGACAACATAAGAACTCAACAAATGGGTAACGAATCGATATTTTTATCTTGCAGTAAGCGCATTTTCCTCGTAGCACAAGATAGCTAATAACAGGAATGTTGTGCCATGGTTTTAAACCTTTCTTGCAGTGTGTGCAATGTGAAAGAGGAAGATATAGATTGAGCTGTTCTATATCTGTCGAATGTGATTTAAGGCCCAGGTAAGCCCTGCATTCCTGGTTCCACTCATTTTGTATCATGCGCGGCAGGCGATAAATGACAACATTTAAAAAACTACCTACGAGCAAAGATATTGCTGCAACGAGCACTAAAAAAAGGTTTTGATTTGAAGCAATAAAATTAATGATATCCATTGTGACGCAGTTCCTAGCTTAAAGATTGATAAATACATTGTAATATACGGTAGTACTTCAAAAGTGTTGATTATAAGTTTTCATGATGCTGTAGCTTCTAGTCACCCCTTCTTCCAAATGCTTTTTTTGGAGGAAGGGGCCGGGGGAAGGAGGCCACACTTTTGAAGCACTACCTAATATACTTATTAAAACACCAAGAATCACCATAATCAAGGGTTCCATTCAGGGTTCCCTGATAACATTGCTTATGATGCTTGATTTTTGATGATGCTATCATCAAAAATCGAGGTGGAAATATTTATACAACATGACTATAGACATCGAGACCTTTCAAAAGGCTTGATTATCGCGTTTGGTAGCAAATATGCTGTTACTGAAACTGATTGGGTGATACCTTGGGATTGTTTGGTATAAGTTTTTAAATGTTCCATTACTTAAATAGCCATGTTATTACTTTTTAACTTCATGACGAAGTATTTTCTGAGGATTCATAGTCATCTCTAAAAATTGCTTGATCTTTATCTCTGGTCTAAATATTTTTAAATGCGCTTCTATTATCGGCTCTTTCAGTTTTACCTTGGACAATGGCTCAATGTATTTTTTATCGAGAGGTACCCCAAGGTTAAGTGAATGTTTTAGCATAAGAATCGCTTCAAGTATATTTTGCTGTGAATGGAAGAACATTTTAATTCTTTGAGGTTGTTGAGCTATATGTTGAGTTATACTTTCCAGTTGTCGAGCTATATCTTCCATATAATTATCTAAGTTATGAATTAACAATATATTGGCAATCCTGGTTCTTTGTTCGGAATCATAAAACTTACCAAGGTAATCCAAATCCGTTTTTGTTGTAATCAGCATTGGCCATTGGCTTTCTAAGCTCTCATAGATGGTATAGATAACATCTTTTTGTTCGCGAAAAGATTCAAGACAGTGGTGCAAAACTTGGTTGTTTATAATGATTTTTGGCCAATAATTTTTTAAGGTTTCAAAAAAATCGGCTCTTTGTTCTGGATTAAGAGCATCCAGAATGGAAAACAACTTGTTTGGTGTCTTGATAAATTTTGCCAATGAATTTTTTATTTTTTCATAAAATATAATCTTTTCATTTGGTGCAAGATAAGAAAGTATTTTCTTAAAATCACTTGTTGATTGGAACATGAATTGCGACAAGTCATTTTTTATGCTTTCAAAAACTATCGTTCGTTGAGCAGGGTTAAGATAACTAAGAACGTCAATCAAATCAGAGGGTGTCATAATTAGAGACGGCAAAACATCTTTTATACTTTCAATAATGAAGTTTTTTTGAGTAAAATTACGATCCCTAAGAAGTTCATAGAAATTATTCATCGTTTGAATGAGATCAGGTAATTGATCTTTGAGGTTTGTAAGAAGTACATCTTGTTGGTTATTATTTAAAGAACCAAGGACAACTTTCAAATTTTCTACTGTGCGAAAAACTTGCGGTGATCGGGTTTTTAGTTTTTCAATAACAGCAGAAATTTTTTCAGGAGAAAGTAATCTGAGTACACGAGCGAATTCATTAGCATTATCTGGATAATAGAGGACGGGTATGGGAAATGCTACAGGAGGTTCTGGGTTAGCTTTAGCTTCTCCTTGACATGCATGATAGTTCTGCAACCAACGAAGTTGGGCGATAAATTCAGGGGGATAGGAATCCCGTTTAAGCCGTGCTGCCAAATCACTGTTAGAACTCTCTAATAAATCTAGCATACTACCGAACGTGTCATAAAAGGCGGGAGTCCAATCTTCAATAGGCATGGTCAGCGCATGAAGAAATACTCGATTGATATGATAAGGTTCAATATTTATAAACTCTTTTTCTTCCGGAGCATGACTTAAGTTGTGTTGATAGATGATATGTAACCAGTTGTCAGGAGTATGTATTCTCTTTTGATCAAATACAAAATAAAGTATTTTCTCAAGTATTTTATCCTGTTCGGCTTGGTCTGATTGAAAATATAAAGCAAAAACATTGCTCGTCCAGTCAATAAATTCTTTTTCTTTTATAAATTCCTTAACATTTTCCAAAACTTGATTCAATTTTGTCAGTTTTTCTTTTGTAAGAGGGATCTGTTCTTCTTCAGAAGTTGTCTCGAGATGGTGAACATAGTCTCGACAAATTTGTTCGCACGCATTGAAGAGATCTGCATGATTTACTTTCATGGCATTGCCATATAAATTTAGTATTTCCCGTGTTTCAGCTACCTTAACGAAAGATAAAATGACCTCAGGCGAAAAATACTCGCCTGGATCTTTAAGCTGTTCCTGCAATTTTTCATGCACTGCTTTATAAGGAGGCTTTTCAAAGATTGTCAACTTTCGAGATATTTCTTCATCAAAAACGAAACCACTCAATAAAGTACTCATGGCAGCTTCCATTTCCCTATCAAATGCTGAAGCTCCTAATAAAAATAAATTATCAATCATGCCATTTGTATTAATTAAAAATTGAGATTCTGCTGTTTTTGATTCTTTTTCCTCTATTAAAAGTTGAGTGGTTTCTGTTTCTGGTGTGGTTAATTTTTTTTCTTCTAATGCTTTTTTTAAATCATTTTTATCGAGGTATGGTAGAAATATTTGAAAATCTTTCTGACTTAGATTATCTTTTAGCGCCGTTATTATTTTTTGTTTTAGAATGTTGTCAGACAAGAAGAGCTCTCGCATGGCTTCTGGCATCGCATCTTCAGAAACCCATTCGGCAAGATGTTTATAATATTGATTTTTTTTGTCCGCATTCTTTTTTATGTCATTTATGAATTGTTTAGCTTCTTGCAGTGCTATGATATTGAACGCTGCGATCGCAAATTTGTATCTCATATAATCATGTACATCGCGAGCTGTAATGTTCGCCCCCGAACGTGAGACGATTTCTCCATTCTCATTCTGGTGAAGCAAATTAAATTTGCCCCAATGGACCGGATTGTGTGTTTCTTCAAAGGGCGCTCGATCTTGTGGTTGAGGATTATGCATAATTTCACTCAATGCCTTGAGCGCACTTTGAATTTCTTTGGTTTGATAAACTTTATTTTGAAATAATGGAGACAAAGGCGGATAATTTTTTTCTTTCTCATCCATGATGGGTAAATTGATGAGTTTCGCAAGAGCAGCAATGGCATCTTCTTTAGGCAACGAATTATAGATGACCATAAGTGGTTCAATGATTGACCAATCGATTATATCGCGATCCATTTTCTCTTGGATGGGCATTTTCTATCTCGTTTTGTGTGGTTTGGATAAATTATAACATATCATGGACTAAAAATTAGCTTTTTAAAAATTATGATATGATTCATGATGTTATAAGGCACTTCCCAGCTTAAAAATCGGCAAATACATCGCAATAACTAAGCCGCCAATTAAAATACCAAGAACCACCATAATCAAGGGTTCTAATAAATCACTTAAATAACTTGTTAATTGATCAAGTTCATTTTCATAAAGTATAGATATTTTTTCAAGCATATAGTCTAATGTGCCTGATTCTTCACCAATTTTGATCATTTCAACCATGAGCAGCGGAAAATTGGGGTTTTTGCGCATAGCATGGTGTATTTTGTGTCCTATCTCTATGTGTTGTTTTACTGTCATGAGATCTTTTTCAAATGAGAAGTTGCCGCTTGCTTTGGCGATCAGGGGTATAGATTCGCTAATCGTTAAGCCGGCTTTGAGTGTGATTGATAAATACCGAGTAAAATTTATCATACGAGCTATTTTTAAAATACGTCCAATGATAGGTATACGATGCAAAATAATCTGTAATTTATGTGAGTGAAGTTTTTCTTTAACAAAAAATATAAAAATAAGAAATGGAATTAAGCATAGGTAACCATAGCGCTGTAACATTTCTGAAAAACGTATGATAGCCAAAGTAAATGTGGGTAATGCAACATTAGCTTCTTGAAAAAATAGATTAAACCGAGGAACAATAAAAACTAACATAATTAAACAGACCAGGATTGCAATGATGCTTATGATCGCAGGATAAAATAGTGCTTGTTTGATTTTATGATTAAAACGATAGGATTTTTCTTTATGATTGGCAATGTGTTGTAACATGATATCAAAGGTACCGGATTTTTCTCCTATGGCTAATAAAAAACAGGTCATCTCATCAAAGTATTTCGAAAATTTACTAAGGCTATGTGAAAGACGCTTGCCTCTTTCTACATGGTATTTCAAATCCAGAAGAATCGATTTTAACACGACATGATGTTGGGTTTGGCGCAGCAGTTCCAAGCTTTGTATGATGGGAATGTTTGAAGAAATAAGAGTAGAAAACTGACGAAAAAAAACGACCATATCAAGTGGTTTTATTTTATTTTTAACAAACTTCATATTCAACAGATCCTAATGTTCGGTGAATTTCATCCAGACTTACGCTGCCTTCTATCGCCTTTTGATAGGCCGATTGATACAGTAAATCATAGCCATTTTCTTTCATGGTATTTTTGATGGAAATACTATTGGCGTCTAAAATACATGGAGCAATTTTTTCATCAATGGGTAATAGCTCAAAAATACCCGTTCTGCCAAGATAACCGCTTGAACAATGTTGACAACCTTTTGCCGTATAAATATTTTTTTGAATGTTTGCTTGTTTGCAATAATCACATAATTTTCGAATTAAACGTTGCGCAATAATAAGTGAAACAGAGTTGGCTATATGTAGTGGTGATATGCCTAGCGAAATAAGACGTAAAATGGTTTCTGCCGCGCTATTTGTATGAAGTGAGGTTAAGACCAGATGACCTGTCGTTGCTGCTTGTATGGCAATGGAAGCCGTTTCTTTGTCGCGAATTTCACCAATCATAATAATGTCAGGGTCTTGACGCATAATGGCACGTAATAGCGTAGAAAATTCTAAATTAATTTTTGATTGTACACTCATTTGATTGATGCCAGCGATTTGAATTTCAACCGGATCTTCTATGGTAGTGATGTTTTTTTCTGCGATATTAAGATGGTTAAGTGCAGCATAAAGTGTCGAGGTTTTGCCGCTGCTAGTAGGTCCTGTTGCAATAATCATGCCATGCGGTTTTGTGATGTTATGCATGAATATTTGTTTTTGAGATTCAGAAAATCCAAGTGATGAAATAGATAACACCGTTTTATTGCTATTTAATAAACGTAATACGATTTTTTCGCCAAACAGCGTAGGGCAAGAATTAATGCGAATATCAGTCGTGTGATATTGAAATCGGCTGTCCTGAGGAAGTCGATGTTCTGTAATATCGAGTTTCGAAAGAACTTTTAGCCGCGCAATAATACGTACTGCAAACTCTGTTGTGAGTGATAGTTTATCATAGAGTATACCATCGCACCGATAGCGAATTCGACACAGATTTGCATAGGGTTCTATGTGTATATCCGAAGCCAATTGTTTAATCCCTGTTTCAATCAGTTGATTTACAAAATCAATGGGATCTAACGTCGCTATAAGCGACATTTCATACTGTTTGATATTAGAAATTGCAGAGGCCGGCATTGAGACAACTTCCTGAAACATTCCAGACATTTCCTTCTTGATCGGGGGTCAATATAAGCGTTGCATGACCTGCAGCCTTTGTTGAAGTGGCGGTAATAATGCCGTTTGATACTTTTATGCTTGCTATATTTTTTGTAGGTGAGGGTTCAGGAGGTATGCCATATACGTTGTTCGTAAGTTCATTGAGCTCTGCTCCTTGTTGTATCGCTAAAGAGATAGCTGTTTTAAACGGTTCAGCGCCAATGATGACCTCGCTAAATCGTGCGCGTTCGGTATAATTTTTATAAGACGGAATAGCAAAAACGGTAAGTATGCCAATGATAGCAACGACTATCATGAGTTCAATAAGTGAAAAACCAGCATAGGTTTTTTTTCGCATAAAAATCCTTAGAAATAAAATGTCTGTATGTAAGGGGGAGTGGGGATTTACGATAAGAGATGGATGTTATAACATTGTGTGAGTATTGAATCAAGAGGTGAATAAATAAAATTTATTCATTCACCTTACGCATGAATTGTTTATGCAGCACTTTCTCTAAAAAATGTTTTTTGTTTATAAGTCGATTTTACTTCTTTACGTTTTGTGAAATGATCTACCGTTGCAGCACACACTAAATCACCCCAAACATTGGTCATTGTTCTGAAGCGATCTAAAATGCGATCAAATGGTAAAAGTAAAGCGATTGCAGAAGTGGGTACGTTAGCACTACGTAATACCATTACCATCGTCACTAAACCGCCTTCAGGAATACCTGTTGCACCCATGCCTGCCATGATAGATGTAACGAAAATCCCAATTTGAGAAAAAATGGAAAGATCCATACCCAGGATTTGGCAGAAAAATAAGGTTGAAACAGCTTCATACATGGCAGTTCCAGCCAGATTGATAGTGGTTGCAAAGGGTAAAACAAAGCGTGCCACCTCATCACTTATATCTTGTTTTTTCGCAGCAACTAAAGCTACAGGTAGTGTTGCGATAGAACTGGAAGTGATAAATGCAGTTAACATGGCATTTGATGTGTCGCGAGTAAATTCTTTAGCTTTTTTCTGAGTGACAAATTTTATGATCGCGAATTGCCATAATATTTGTAAAAATAATCCAAATAAGAATACGATAATGAAAATCATCATGCCTTTTATACTTTGCATTAATCGTTCTTGTAATGCCGCTTCTGCAATGGCAGTACCTAATAAGGAAAATAATCCAACGGGTGTGAGATACATTAACCATATGATCATTTTTACGAAAATATTTCGGAGGCCTACAAAAAATTGAATGACAGGTTTTGCTGTTTCGCCTACTGAAATACAAGCGATAGAAAAAGCTATACTGAATAAAACAATCGCCATGATTTCAAATTTTGCCGCAGCAGCGATGATATTGGGTGGGAATATCGTAAGTAAAAATGATCCAAAGTCCAGAGGTTTTAAATGTTCTGGTGCAGCATTGGCAAGAATCAGTTCTGGCGGCATACCTACGCCTGGTTTTATTATGTTTAATAATACTAAGCCTATAATTACCGCAAAAGAAACACTTAATAAAACATAGCTTATGGTGTAAATGCCTATAGAACCTAAACGTTTGACATTACCTATTGAGGTAATTGCACTGACGAGGGCTGAAAAAATAAGTGGGAGCGCAATGAGTTTGAGTAAGTTAATAAATAATTTACCCATCCAACTGATAGAAAGCATCTCAGTAGGAAAATAATATCCTCCTAATGTTCCAAGGAGTATGCTTGCCATGATAAACCAAAACATTTTATTTTGCATCATATCTAGCCCTTCTAAAGAATAATTTTTTTATTTTGACTAGCCTCTTCCTTAAAAGCACAATCATCATGTTAACATTAACATTAGCTTACGTGTCGGTGGCCGCATTTTAAACCAATTAGATAACTTTGACCACTAAACGTATGGCTATTGTACTATAAAACAAGGGTAAAAGTGAACTAATTTTGATCATATGATCTTTATAAGGATTAACTATGCGTCAGGCGAAACGATCTCAACTTATTGAAAATAAACAATTATTTATTTCATGCATCGTTCCTGTGTTTAATGAAGAATTAAATATAAGCCGTTTCTTACTTGAATTGACCGCCTGTCTTGAGTCCTTGACGGATAGCTATGAAATTATCGTTGTGGATGATGGCAGCAAAGATGCAACGATAGAAACCATTTGTAAGCTTCCTAAAAATTCTCATATTAAAGTATTGGGGTTTTCGCGTAATTTTGGGAAAGAAATAGCGTTAACCGCAGGTTTAGACCATTGTAGCGGTGATGTAGCTATTTTAATAGATGCTGATTTTCAACATCCTATAGAGCTTATTCCGGTATTTTTAGAAAAGTGGGCAGGTGGCAGCGATATGGTTTATGGCTTACGTAATAGTCGTAAGAATGAATCACGTGCTAAACGCAGCTTCGCGCTTCTTTTTTACTGGCTGATGTCAAAATTATCAAAAATCACTATTCCCAATCATGCGGGTGATTTTCGTTTACTGGATAGAAAGGTTATCCATGCATTGAATCATGTGAACGAACGCACACGATTTATGAAGGGCTTATATGCCTGGGTAGGTTTTAATACTTGTGCAGTACCCTACGATGTTAAGGAACGTGCAGGCGGTCAAAGTGCTTGGGGATTTGGCAAATTAACAGAGCTTGCCATCACCGGCATTACTTCATTTTCTGATGTTCCTCTTAGGGTTTGGGGTTTTGTGGGTTTTATTATTTCCTTAGTTTCGCTGATTTATGCCATTTACATTGTGACTGTGACTCTATTATTTGGCGCAGATCTACCAGGTTTTCCAACTTTAGTCGTGGCTATTATGTTTTTTGGCGGTGTTCAGCTGCTTTCGATAGGTATTTTGGGGGAATATATTGCACGTATTTTTACTGAGGTGAAGCGGCGTCCGAATTATATTGTTGACCAGAAGTTTGGCTTTGATGAGGAGGGGTGAACATTTTTTGGCGGTTTTGCTTAAAATGTCTCTTATAAAAGCAGCATACCTTTAAATGCCGTTGAGCGATCAATCGTCCTCATTATTTAAGTCTTCCATAAAAGAATCAATATTACTAAACTGTTTTCCCTTCCCTGATTCAAGTTCGGCAATAGCTTTTTTTGTGCTTGCATTGGGAACCTTTACTGCAAAGGGTAAGCGACGTTCATCTGCTACTCGAAGCATCAGGAGGCGAATGGCATCAGAAATGGAAAGACCCATTGCCTCTAGGGCATCAGCAGCACGTTCTTTAGTAGCAGTATCAATACGAGCGCGAACATAAGTGTCAGCCGTACGCATATAATCACCTTCAATAATTAATTCTATATTTATATTGTAGTCTCAATGTGACTACAAGTCAAGTAGGGGATAACTATATAAATTTAAAAGAAAAATTTACCGAGATGAAGAAGCCTGATCCTATGTGTTCTTACTTTTTGGGTTGCTTTTTGGAGTTTCATTATCGGGTGATAGCTGGTCTTTAAATTCTTCAGCATATTTAAAGAAAGGGCTTTTGTTTTCTAACTTACTAGACGCAACTGCAGCGATGCCTATTCCGGCCAAAACCGTGGCTCCATACGCAATTATATTCCAACCAACGTTAATACCCGCAATGGCAAAAGGTGCTGTCCAGCCCCAGCTAGGTACCAAACTTGCCAACGATAAACCGATGAAAAGTGATCCTAGTAATATCGCTCCTATACCCAAACATATCGCACGGATTTTTGTTTTTTCCCAAGGTATATCACCGATAGACATATGAGCTTTTTCAGCTTCATCAATAGCCTTATTAAATGCCTTTGTATTTTCTGATTTATTTTCTGTGAGACAAGCTATCGTACAGTTCATGATATTAGTTAGTTTCGGGCGATCATCTTCTGTGATTTTATTGTTAGTTTTTGCTTTCTCGATCTCATTATGCATTTCCAAAGCAGCGTTTGCCAAAAGCCCCTGAGTAGTTGTTGCTTTTAGTTTTAATGCACATAATGCAAATTCAAATTCGCATAATGAAAGTTGAACTCTAGCATTTTCTATTGTTTTTTCTACATTAACATCACAAACACGCTTTACCCATTCCTTTAGCAAATTAAACAGATTCTTTGATGATTCGCTTGCTTGTTTACAGGCGAGAAAGGCGTTGTTAAATTTACTCTCTAAATTTTGACGCCGTTGTTTATCATTTTCCCATTCATCATTATAATCATTCTCATAAAGTTTTTTCAAATCGTTAAAAAATTTTTCCAGTTGTTCGCTTGCCTTTGGTTCGTCCTTCGTTTCTGGTTTTGGATCGTGCATTAAAACTGTATGAAGAAGATCTGTATCTTCAGATTGTTCAGGCTTCCCAGTTTGCGAAAAGACATTTCTACGTGACATAACCCCACCGTTTTGTGTATTTTGTATCTATTTATTACATTATAAGCGAAAAAAGATATTCTTTCTACACTTTCATAACTTATTCTTTTTTATAGATAAATTCTCATAAAACGGCGAGCTGCTAAAGCTCTTTATTGCTCACTAGCAATATCATATCCTTATCATTAAAACTGTAACTCCCCAAAAGGTATGCCTGAGCAGCCATATAGTTTTCATGTACGTTATCCATGAATATGGGGTACATATCACTGGTAATTAATAAAAATAAGCGTTTGTCTCCTGCCCATCGCGCTATGAGTTCAGGTTTTTCAATTAACCATTTAGAGCTATCGACATAATTCATGTGATACCACAGTTCTCGCTGCCAATTATCGGATTTTGCAATATCATCATTATGCCAATCAGCGGCAATGGTGATACGGCGTTGTAGATAGATAGGTAAATCCTGGTAATATCGACAATAAGTAACGACCTCATCATTTGGCTTAATATGCGTTGCAATGATCTTCGCTAGTGATTTTGTCGATTTATGATTAATGACAGATGCAGAGCTGATAATACAAAGTAAAAATAATGCTGACGCGAAAGCTATACAACAAAAAAGTTGTGTAAATTTATTCAATCTAAAACATACATAAGTGGTTAATGCTGCTAAAGATAAAATGACGCCGCCCGTCATGAGATAAGGTATTAATTGAAACTCCAGATGGAATACATTATTTCTAGGTTCAGCAAGAAATAGTGCTGCAAACGCGAGGCATGATACAACAAATAAAAATATGCCGATTTGAATACCAGAATTTTTAAATTGACCCCAACATTTACTTAGATAATGACCTACGATTAAAGAAAGAGCAGGAAAAACAGGTAGTATATACCCAATGGTTTTCGATTTGGGAATCGAGAAAAATGTAAATACGATGACAAACCAGATCATTATAAACAATTCTGATGAATATTTTTGTTTGTCTTGCCATATGGATTTTATATGTTGAAATAATGCTTGAAAAAGAAAACATGTCCAAGGCAAAAACCCTGCAAGTACGATAGGAACGTAAAACCAAGTGGTTGTTTGATTGTTAAAATCTGCTTGAGTGAGAAAACGAGAAAATTGTTGTAATACAAAAAAATAATGAAAAAATTGCGGATTGGCTTGTTGTACGAGAATATACCATGGCGCTGCAATGACGATAAATAGAACCAAGCCCATGATTAACCGTATTTGAAGTAACAAATTCCAGCGCTTAAGTATCGCTATCCAGGCACCTATAATCATCATAGGAAAAGCAAGGCCAATTAAGCCTTTTGTGAGTACAGCAAGAGCTGAAAAAACATAAGCTAATATGAGAAATACATTGCGCGCCCGTTGTGATGGTGTATGCATTGCGCTAATAAAAAACAAGAGTGCATTACTTACCAGGACAGATACTTCCAGGTCGAGGTTTGCATAATGTGCTGCACCAAAATAGAGCGGACATGTTGCTAAAATGATAGCAGATAAGATACCTGCACGACGATTATAAAGGGTGCGTCCTGTGATATAGACAACGATGCTGCCCATAATACCTATGCACGCAGGCCAAAAGCGTAATGCCCATTCTTTCAGGCCAAAGAGTTGAATAGCGGATGCTTGCAGCCAGTAATAAAGAATAGGTTTATCGAGAAAGGCAATACCATTAAGGCGTGGTGTTATATAATCGCCTGTGACTATCATTTCACGTGCTACTTCAGAATATCGACCTTCGTCTGGTGTGAATAGGGGATAAGATCCTATCCATAAAGCATAGAAGAAAATTAAGGTAACAGCTATGAAGAATGGATCATAAAACCATCCATGAGTTGCCTTGCTATTTTGTGTTGATAACACGTCGTAATTCCCGTAAATTAACCTAAATATTATCTATCCTGGTATAGCATGAAATACATCATACTTTGCGCTGACGATTATGGACAAACTTGCGCGATTTCTCAAGCAATAATTGATTTATTAAAGAGCAGACGTTTAACAGCAATCAGTTGTATGGTGACAAGCTCTGGATGGCCGCTGCATGCTCCCTGGCTTATTCCTTACAAGAATCAAGTAGATATAGGTCTTCATTTTAATTTAACTGAGGGAAAGGGGCCTTTATCACTTTTGTTATTGAAGTCTCATTTGCGTCAGCTACATAAACATACGATTCGTGCAGAGTTAAATACTCAGTTGGATCAATTTATCTCTGCTATGGGTGTGTTGCCAGACTTTATTGATGGTCATCAACACGTGCATCAATTTCCTGTGATACGTGATGTTTTGTTTGAGATCTATGAAGAACGCTTACGTGATCATGGCTGTTATATAAGGTGTATAGATGATCCTCGTGCTATATGGAATGTAAAAAAACTTATTCTCCAGTTAACTGGTGCGGCAGCTTTTAAAAAGAGCTTGGCGGCGCGCAAGATTCCGCATAACCAGTCATTTTCAGGTGTGTATGCATTCAGTAAGTTGGATCAGTATGAGTCTTTATTTCGATCGTTTTTAAAGGATATAAAGCAGGGTGGTTTGATGATGTGCCATCCAGGTTTGGAAGATGCAGGTAGTATGGATCCGATTCATGCTTCCAGGCTTAAAGAATATGAATTTATGAAGAGCGAACAATATGTGAAGCTTTTAGATGAAGCCCAGGTGAGGCTCGTAAGATTTAATGAGCTCAAAATCTGAAGTCTTAGGTATTATTTAAACAGTCGAGTGTATATTTATTTTTATTTACTATCACCTATAAAGTATTTTTGTTATCATTTAAAAGTACCCCATTGAGGGTATACATGTTAAATTTAAGAAGGTGTGTAGTATGTCAGCACGTGAAAATGGAACCGTCAAGTGGTTTAATAACAGTAAGGGTTATGGCTTTATTCAAAGAGATCAAGGTGGTGATGTGTTCGTACACTTCCGCGCTATTCGTGGTGACGGATACCGTTCCTTAGAGGAAGGTCAGCGCGTTGAGTTTTCTGTTGCTCAAGGTCAAAAAGGCTTGCAAGCAGAAGACGTCTCTGTCGTCGAACAATAATTCTTCTGGTAAGAAACTTGATATTCTATGTTGTCCTGAAGTGGCGTCACTTCAGCGGCAACATTTTCTATTGATTAAATTATATAAATCGTGGGTTATAAGTCCTTGCAAAAAGAATCAGCCATTGAAAAAAAATTATTACATTATACGGGGAAGGCCATAGCAGATTTCAATCTTATCCAATCGGGTGACAGAATAATGGTATGTCTATCAGGTGGTAAAGATTCATTTACTATGTTGCGCATACTTAACTTACTTCGACAAAGAGCTAGGGCCAGGTTTGATTTATTTGCTTTTACATTGGACCAAGCTCAGCCGGGTTGGAGTGATGCTGGATTACGTCAATGGTTAGAAGATGCTAAAATCCCTTATGAAATTTTAACAAAAGATACTTATTCTATTGTTAAAGAAAAAGTTCCTGAAGGTAATACCTATTGCTCATTATGCTCGAGATTACGGCGGGGAATTATCTATACTTATGCAGAAGAACATGGTTATAACAAGATTGCCTTAGGTCATCATAGAGATGATTTAATTCGAACTTTATTAATGTCCATACTTTACAGCGGTGAAATTCGATCCATGCCGCCAAAACTTTTAAGCGATAATAAAAAACATGTCGTCATACGTCCTTTAGTATATTGCCAGGAAAAAGATATTATTAGCTATGCAAAAGAACGTCGATTTCCGATTATTCCTTGTAACTTATGCGGTTCCCAGGAAAACCTTGCCAGACAGCGTGTGGCAGTGTTAATTGATCAGCTCGCTCAAGAAAATCCAAAAATTCCTAGCAATATGCTGCATGCATTGCAAAGCGTGAGACTGAGTCAATTGATGGATAAAAAACATTGGGATTTTAAAAATCTGGAGCAAGGTCGAGAAAATGAGATGTCTATGATGGAAAATATGGATTATAATACACAATTTATTAATTACTTAGAAGGAAGTAGCAACAATGAAACACGTTAATTTATTATTAATTCCTATAGCGTTAATTTCATTTAAAGTAGCAGCAAGCGATTCTTTGCCAGCTAAACAAGTTAGTATTCCTTTCTACAACGAAGCTATCCTATCTACTCATCATTCAGGTTTATCATTTAATTATGATATGGATCATAATCAATTGAATAAGAAAATCGTTTGTGAATTATCTAACAATTATAAAAGTTGGTTTGAATTCAAGAATCAAGGAGTTGCTACAGAAAGCGCGACTTTTGGAGGAAATCACAACGTTATATTTATCAGTAATACTCACAAAAGTCTAAGTGATAATTACTCTGTGTATCATGCTGATACCGTTGGTGATATGAAAATAAATGAAACTTCTAATGAAGTAGCTATGGCAACCGCTTCTTGTTTTTATGACTATGCTTAAATAAATAATATTGATGATTGAAATGTTAATCATGGTGTCAACTTATGACACCATGATTTTTATTTACCTAAGAGTAATACCTACCATGAATGAGCATGTGTTGCAAAGAAATTTATCCCGTCTAATTTTGGAGGCGACACGAGGTAAGTTTTTGGGGTAGAAGGCATCGCTTACGTCACACGAATTCCTTTTGACGTTATCTTTGATGCTGCGTGTGGTAATACCAATCAGTTTTCAATCACGCCCTGGATAAAAATAGTAGATCTTTATACACAAGTAAAACCCGAGGTAGCGCAACTTTTATTTAGTAAGTTACTTGAAATCAACGATAAAAACCATCTTACTCTTTCATTATTGTTAAATGAAAAATAAAGTCCGGTTACTAAGTCACAATTTTTAATTGGACTTTATAATTGACCATTGTTATTATTAACAAGCTTCAAATATGGAAATAACAGCATAATGAAAAAGTTTAGTCTATTTTTATTATTACTTGTATCAATTAATACCGCATTGGAAGCAAAAAAAATCCCTGCCAGTGATCATGATGCTTTAGCGAAAGAAGGAATTATAATCTTAAGCGAAGAACATGTCAGAACTCCTGGTGTATTAAGTGCCCCTCCTGTTAAGATCGAAATCATAAATTCTTCTAATAAAACTCCTCCTGATAAAAGTCATTAAAAAATTTATATAAACTAATTTAATAAAGGAATAAAGCATGAAAAAAATATTTTTCTGTTCGGCTCTGCTCATTTCATCAACTACTTTTGCTTATCAGATTATTAACGAAGAGCATTTCAAAACTGCTGGGGTTACAGATATCCCACCGGTAAGAATTGAAGTTTACTCAGGTGGCAATAATATAGCGGTTGATAGTGTTTATGCCAAAACGGGAAATGCCGTAGGCCAAGTTAATAAAGCTGTTCGTGTTCCAGTACAGCAAAAAGCATGTTTAAGTAATAAAAGTTCTTATGCCATGCAATATGGATATAGGTTTGATCTCATAGTTGGCCAAGATAATATTTTAGACTCACAAACATTTGTTTTATATCCGGGGGAACGTATTTGCCCAACTAGAGAAGGATATGGAAATTTTACCATGCGGGCTAAAGGTAACTATTCTATTCTTGCTATAACTCGAGCAGCGGAAGGTATTTCTACAAAAGAAGCTAATGATAAAGCAATTTTGGTAATTCAATAAAATAAATTAACGAGATTTTCAACTTTTGTAAACCATATGAATTTTGTAGGGTGGACAAAGGAGCGCTTCTCAGCGACGTGCCCACCTTACAAAAGTCACCAAAATTCATATCGTTTTATCCTTTTGCAATAAATTTATCCCATCTAATTTTGGAGGTGATACAGCCGATGCTGAAGCCCAAGGTGAAGTAGGACTACTTACCGAATAAACACAATGCCAATGTTCTTTATGTGGTTGTAGGCCTTGTAAATATAACGTTTTTTGAGCTTCATTAGCTTGTACAATAGCGTCTTTTTCATCATCTGCTAGAATATACATCATAAGAAATAACCATTCGTCATCGGTATCATAAAAACTATGAGCTTTTTCTAACATCCAAAAGGGTTCATATTGATAAATCTTGCCCCATGGAGCGCTTTGGATACTTTCAGCAGAAGGGCATCGGACTTCTTTCGATGGTATTGCGAGTGATGAGGTTGAAAGTGCAAAAATAACTATCGAAGATAAGAAAATCATTTTCTTCATCTGATCCATCCTTAATCATTAAATATACATAAAAATTACTTGTCAATATTTTTAACATGCTCGATAAATATCTCAACTTCCGTTTCAAATGGCAAGAAAAAATGTGATATATCTTCATTATTTTTTAGAGCATCATGGAAAGCTATCGTAGCAGCTTTTAAACGCGATGCTCCGCTATAACTTAAACCACCTAAAAGTTTGTGTAACTCTTTTTTAATTTGATCTTTTTGATCATACTTAACAAGATTACGTATTATTTCCAATTGATGAGATAAATCGCTAGCTAGTAACTGAAGAAATTCTTTAGCATGATTACGATTATTCCCAGCAAGCTGAATGCTGAGTTGCCAGTCAATAATAGGTTGGTTCATAAGCATATTTTTCCTAATGATGATGTATGCGTTTTACATCATGAACATGCGGTAGTTTTTTAATATCCATGATTAATTGATTTAGTTGATCTTTATTGATAACTTCAATAGTCATCGTAATAAATAATGATTCATTTTTTTTGTAAATTTTAGAATTCATATGAATGATACTGATTTTTGCATTTGATAAAACGGTCGTAATTTCCTTTAACACTTGATGTTTTCCATCTGCGCTTACTTGGATGTCAACATAAAAAGAACTTAACTGTTTATTGTCCCAGTTTACGGCAATGATACGATTATTATGATCTTCTGTGACACCGGAAATATTGCGGCAATTGTCGCGATGTATGGAGATCCCTCTTCCTTGTGTAATATAACCTATGATGTTATCACCCGGCATAGGCTTGCAGCATTTGGCAATACGTGTGAGTAAATCATTTATGCCAGATACTTCAAAATGTGATTTAAACTCAGCAGAAGGGCGTACATTTTTAGTAGGCACAAAGGTTTTGCCTGATATCTCGTGTCGTTCTGTTGATGCTGCTTGAACAATTTGTGCAGGTCTAATGCTGCCATGACCTAAAGAAGCATAAAGTGATTCCGGATTTTTGAAATTTAATCTCGCAGCCATTTTTTGCATATCAACATGTTGCAGTCCTGCACGAGAAAACTCACGTTCTACTATGTGTTTTCCTGATTCAACGTATTGGCTAACATCTTGCTGCTTAAACCATTGCGATACTTTGGCCCTGGCTCTTGATGTTTTAAGATAACCGGCTTCTTTGTTTAACCAATCACGGCTAGGCGTACCATTTTGTATGGTAATAATTTCTACTTTATCGCCAGTAGTTAATTTATGTGTTAAAGGGACGATATGACCATTAATTTTTGCACCACGACATCGATGCCCAAGATCGCTATGTATATGATAGGCAAAATCAAGCGGTGTTGCACCATTGATGAGATCAATAATATCGCCTGCGGGAGTAAAAATATAAACTCTATCGTCAAATATTTCGTTCATGGATTTTTCAGGTTGTTGATCCTGGTGTGAAATATCTTTTTGCCATGATAATAGTTGACGTAAAAAAGCTATTTTGGCCTCATAACCTGTTTTTTTAATGTAGTCTTCTTTGTATAACCAATGCGCGGCTATGCCATGTTCGGCTTCATTATGCATGTCATGTGTGCGAATTTGTATTTCCAGATTTTTGTTGTCAGGGCCAATGACCGCAGTATGAATAGATCGATAACCATTGGGTTTCGGGTTTGCAATATAATCATCAAATTCTTCGGGAATATCTTTCCAAATATTATGTACCATACTTAAAGTATGATAACAATCATCCATAGTTGGGACTAAGATTCGTACGGCACTGGTATCATAAATATATTTATAATCTAAATGTTTTTTTTGCATTTTTAAATAAATGCTATAAATATGTTTAGCTCTACCCGAGATGGTAGCATTGATATTGGCTTTTGAAAGTGCTTGATGAATAGTAGAAATGACTTTTTGAATACGTTCTTGTCTATCTTTTCGTTTCTCGGCTAAATATGCCGCGATGGTTTTATATTTTTCAGGATGTATATAGTGAAATGAGATATCTTCGAGTTCCCATTTTAATTGACCTATACCAAGACGATTCGCAAGAGGTGCATAAATGTCTAATATGTCTTGAGCAATACGTTTACGTTCAATAGGATTTATATTTTTAATACCTCTTAAAATACAAGTTTTTTCAGCGAGTTTAATAAGCACAACACGAATGTCTGAAACCATCGCTAGAATGGTTTTTCGAAGCCTGTCTATTTGCGTTTCATTACGATTTTTATGCAGCGTGTTGATGGCCTTCATTTGTTGAGCGCTATGAATAAGTTTCAGAACGTCGGGATTCAGGTTTTTTGCCATCATATCATTGGGTATGTTGGTATGTTCCAGTGTGCTCATCATGATGCAAGCTGCAATAGATTCTTGATCAAGTTGTAATTCCAGCAGAATTTCCGCCATCACTAAACCTTGTTCAATGCAAGGTTGTCCATAGAAAGTTGTTAAACCTTTGCTGGATTGCTGTGCTAATTCAGCAGATTTTTTTATAAGCTCAATGTCTTTTAAGTGATATAAGGCTTTGCTATTTGCTAGCCACAGGGGTAAATCGACGCTTCCATCGGTTTGACGCGGCAAATTGTGTTTCATAGCAACCATAGACTTTTTCTCTCATATATCTTAAGTTTAGCACTTTATTTTTCAAAAAGTGCCATGGCTTCTATATGACTGGTATGAGGAAACATATTGATTATACCTGTTTTTTTAAGAATATAGCCTTGTTGATGGACTAATTCATTAGCATCACGAGCCAGGGTGGCTGGATTACAAGAAACGTAAACAATTTTTTTTGTATTTAATCGTGTAAAATAAGGGATAATTTCTTTTGCACCTGTGCGGGGCGGATCGAGTAGAATTTTGTTGTATTGCTGTTTAAGCCAAACATCATTTTCGTCAGGCTTCATTAAATTTGAAGCAAAAAATTCAGTATTATGAATGGCATTGTGAGATGCATTTTGTTTTGCAATATTTACCATGGCATCACTACCTTCAATTCCAATAACGTGTTTTGCGTATCTTGCAATGGGTAAGGTAAAGTTTCCTAGACCGCAAAATAAATCAAGCACCTCATCGTTAGATTGTAGATCGAGTAATTGTATAGCTTGTTTGATCATTAAAGGATTTATTTCGCTGTTTACCTGGGTAAACATAAGCGGATGAAATAACATTTCTATGTTAAATGCTGGGAGAGCATAGCTTAATTGTTCATTACTATCTTCTGGATATAGTTTATAACTAAGTTCGGGCGGATTAGGTTGTAAGTAAATACTCAAATTGTGAGCTTTTCCAAATTGACGTAATTTTTCATAATCATCGTCAGGTAAAGATGTTAAATGCCTAAATACTAAGGCTGTGGTCTTGTCGCCTACCGCAATTTCTATTTGTGGAATATGCTCATATTGCGATAAGCTGGTAATTAACTGACTTAACTCATTGATAAGAGTAGCGGTACTTGAGTGTAAAACAGGGCATTGATGAATGTCTGCCAACAAATTGCTGTGTTTTTCTCTAAAACCTACTAACAGCTTACCTTTTTTAATAACATAACGAACACCTAATCTGGCTTTGCCTCTATAGCCTAAGGATTTGCCTGAAAGAGGGGGTAATACTTCGATAGGTGCGACTTTGCCAAAATGCAAGAGTTGCTCTAATAAAACTTCTTGTTTGAAAGCTAGTTGGCTATCCATGGAAGCATGCTGCATGCTGCAGCCGCCACATATGCCAAAATGTTCACATGCAGGTGTCACGCGATTAGCAGCGGGTGTGATAACTTCTATGGCTTTGGCTTCATTATATCGTCTGTGTTGATAGGTGATTTTGCATAAGACTTTTTCGCCAGGCAGAGATCCGTGGACAAAAGTTGTTTTACCATCAATACTGGCAATACCTCTGCCATCATGGCTTAGCTTGTTGATATCAAGGATCATTTCGGGATAGACTTTTTGTTTTGCTCGTTTCATAGCTTGATATTATATCAAAAAATATATTTATAATACAATCAGGTAGATCACTGTTTTAATAAAATACTTTACTTGCAAAATATCCTGGATTAACTATACTGAAATTGGGAGTTTTCGAAAGAGTTATATCGGAAACCGTTGAGTAAAACTTGTAGGGAGGCTTACTTGGAGCGTGGTGTGCATGTCCTTCAGTTTGTGAGAGGAAAGCCTAAAGCGTAACAGAAGTCACCCATTATATGTGCAAAGGGTTTCATCAGAAAACTCTTAGAAAACGCCCCTTATCATCCTCTTCTGATTTATGTTGCAAAATACCGTATATACCTCTTACTATTGAGTTTTATTCCATTAAGCTAAGCAAAAGGTTATGTTTATGCATCCAATGATTGAGCTTGAAGAGTGCTATGGCGCTAGAAATTATGCACCTCTACCCGTTATTTTGACACGTGGTGAAGGAGTTTATGTTTGGGATATCAATGGAAATCAATATATTGATATGATGAGTGCTTATTCGGCCGTTAGTCATGGACATTGTCACCCCGGGTTACTGAAAGCATTAAATGACCAAGCGCATACTTTAACGATGGTGTCACGGGCTTTTCATACCGATAAATTGGGCCCTTTTTTGAAGCGTGTTTGCGAAATCACGGGCATGGAAAAAGTATTACCGATGAATTCAGGCGCTGAAGCGGTAGAAACAGCTTTAAAAGCAGCTCGTAAGTGGTCTTATAATGTAAAAAATGTTCCTAAAGATATGGCGGAGATTATTGTCTGTAAAGGCAATTTTCATGGACGTACCATTGCTATTGTGGGTATGTCAACGGAGCCGCAATATCGAGCTGGGTTTGGTCCTTTTCCGGCTGGATTCAAGCAAATACCTTATGGAGATGTCGATGCATTAGAGCAGGCTATAACTCCTCATACAGCAGCTTTTTTGGTTGAGCCTATCCAGGGTGAAGGCGGGATCATTGTACCGCCAGAAGGGTATTTAAGAAAGTGTGCAGAGATATGCAAAAAACATAATATTTTGTTAATTTGCGATGAAATTCAAACCGGCATGGGACGAACAGGAAAGTTTCTAGCATCAGATCATGAAGGTATTAAGCCAGATGGCGTGCTATTAGGTAAAGCCTTAGGCGGCGGTTTAATACCAGTATCTGTTTTTTTAACGCGTAAAGATGTGATGGATGTGATAACCCCAGGCGATCACGGAAGTACATTTGGAGGTAACCCATTGGCAGCGGCAGTGGGAATGGCTGCGATAGACGTTTTATTGAATGATGGTTTGATTCAAAATGCGGCTTTGCAAGGTGATTATCTCATACAACAACTCAAGAAAATCAAATCACCCCTCATTGAAGAAGTTCGAGGAAAAGGATTGTTAGTTGGCGTAAGCATTAATCCGCGTTATTATTCTGCAAGGGATTTATGTTTACGTTTGATGAAAAAAGGCGTGCTTAGCAAAGAGACGCACAAAACAGTCATACGACTTGCGCCACCGCTACTTATTACCAGAGAGCAATTAGACACTGTGATTGATGCAATTTCAGAAACATTAACGGAAGCAGAAGCAAGTTTAAAAACTTTATAAGGAAATGAGTGATGAAAAAATGGATGAAGCTTTCTTGTGTGGCTATGTTATTAGGTTTTACTCATATTGTTTATGCGGATGATCAACCGAATTCAGCGCTTCGATATTTTCAAGTGAAAGCTGCGACAACCCAGTTGCCTGAAGCTTATATCGCTTACAAAAATAAAGAATATGAGAAAGCACTGAATATCTATAAACATTTCGCAGATCAAGGAAACCCTATCGCCCAGTTTATGCTCGGGTTTTTTAGTCAAAATGGTTTGGGCGAATCTGTGGATAATTTACTTGCAGTCGCATGGTATATGAAGGCCAATGCCCAAGGTTTACCGGATGCACAGTATGCACTTGGTTTGATGTATTACTATGGCATTGGAGTATCTCAGGGTGTGACGCAAGCATTAGAATTGTTCACTCAGGCCGCGAAGCGTGATAATCCAGAAGCGCAATATATGTTGGGTTATATGAGTGCAAATGGTTTTGGCACTGCAAAAGATCCAAGTATTGCTTTAGACTATTATACGAAGGCGGCAACTCAAGGTATTGTTCAAGCTCAATATAACCTGGGTTTAATGTATTATTTGGGCCAAGGTGTGACTAGAGATTATGCTCGAGCTTATAATTGGTTTAATTTAGCGGCGCAACAAGGTTTTGCGAAAGCTCAGTTTATGTTAGGTGTCATCTATAGCTCGGGGAAGGGTGCAGGTACCGATAAAAACCAGGCATTTTATTGGTTTACCCAAGCGGCAGAAAAAGGACTTGATGTTGCTCAATATAATGTAGGTATTGCTTACTACAATGGTTTTGGCACACCTCCAAATTTAGCTGCCGCAGTAAGTTCGATATCAAAATCTGCAAGTCAAGGCTATCCACGAGCGCAATATTTTATGGGTTATTTAACTTACAATGGAATTGGTGTTGTAAAAAATATTCCTGCAAGTATTGAATGGTATACGAAGGCGGCTGAATTTAATCTTCCTGATGCTCAATTTGCTTTAGGTTATTTATACCATAATGGTTTAGGCGTCCCTAAGGATGATAGACAGGCGTTGAGTTGGTATCTGCTTGCAGCAAAACAAAGTTTGCGTAATGCAGAGTATATGGTGGGTTTGTTTTATCAAAAAGGTATGGGTGTTCCAAGTGACGCGCAGCAGGCTGCTTATTGGTATCTAAAAGCTTCTGAGCATGGTATGGATAATGCACAGCTTTTGCTTGGTATTATGTATGCGCAAGGCCAGGGTATACCAAGGGATATTAAGTTAGCTTATACCTGGCTAAATTTGGCTTCAACGAGCAATAACACACAGGTTCGTGATGCTGCAGCTAAATTAAGAGATGATTTAGCAAAATCTATGACTCCTGCTGATATCGATGCGGCCAAGCAATTATCTAAAAATTATTATAGCAAGTATGCGTCTGATGATCTTTGATAGTTCCTCTAGTTGATAATCATTAGGGTCTCCTAATGATTATCAGAGCTCTACTTCAAGTTCAGATGCTATCTTTTTTAAAAGGGTGTTATCAAGAAGTATGCTTCCTTCTAATAGGCCCCAGGCTTGTTGCTTTGTGATATCCAGCATTTTGCTTAATATACTGGCTCTTTCTCTGTTATTCGTCGGTACGCCTAAATCATTTAGGGTTTTATTGACTTGAGCAGCAAGTTCCTTCGCGTTCTGTTGCACAGTTGACCTCCTTTCAACTTTATTGAATTGAGTATACTCATCAAAGGCTTCGATGTGCAATAACTCTTTGTATTAAATAATGAAGTTCCTAATTATGTTAGGGGATATCCCTAGTCTCGCTATCTTGGTTGATTGTTGCAGTTAAAGTATTTTTCAATAAGGTTGCTGTAGTCATTGGGCCGACTCCTCCAGGGACAGGAGTAATCCAGGCGGCTTTTTCTTTTGCGGCAGTGAATTCTACGTCTCCCATAATGGAACCATCTATTAAACGATTGATGCCTACATCAATCACTGTGGCGCCTGGTTTGATCCAGTCTCCTTTGATAAGTGAGGGAATTCCGACTGCAGCTACAAGAATATCGGCTTGTTTTACAAAATAGCTTAGATCTTTTGTAAACCGATGACATATCGTGATGGTGCTGCCAGCCAACAATAATTCAAGTGCCATAGGGCGTCCAACGATATTTGATGCGCCTACAATCACGGCATGACGATTTTTGTATGTTTCTTTGATGTGATCCAATAACATCATAATTCCATAAGGCGTGCAGGGCTGTAGTGCAGGTCTGCGTTGCGCAAGTCTACCTAAGTTATAAGGATGGAAACCATCAACATCTTTAGCAGGATCGATTAATTCCAGCAAAGCATCGCTATTAATATGTTCCGGTAAAGGTAGTTGCAAGAGTATGCCATTGACGGTCGGGTCATTGTTGAGTTGGTGAATTAATTCTTTTAAATCATTTTCAGGAATAGTATTGGGTAAAGAGTGGTAAATCGATTTAATGCCTGCTTCTTCGCAAGCCTGACGTTTATTGCGCACATAAATATGCGACGCTGGATTATCGCCAACAAGGATAACTGCAAGACATGGTGCAGCGAATCCTTGATTTTTTCTTGCTGAAATTTCAGCAGTTATATCAGCTTTGATTTTTGTGGCAAATGCTTTGCCATCAATAAGTTTAGCAGCCATGAATAGTTTTCCAGAAGATGCGTATTGGGTCTAGATTATACAATAAACACAGGTAGAATCATCAAATTTAAGAAGTATTAATAAAATGCATTTTTCGAATTGACTGTTGTGCTTGCGGCTAGTATTATCCGAGGCCGTTACATAGTATTCATGACGACAGGATTCGGGGTATAGCGCAGTCTGGTAGCGCGCCTGCTTTGGGAGCAGGATGTCGGGGGTTCAAATCCCTCTACCCCGACCATATTATATTTACGCGCCTGTAGCTCATCCGGATAGAGCACCGGCCTTCTAAGCCGGGGGTAACAGGTTCGAGTCCTGTCAGGCGCGCCAATTTACGTAATTGATCCTGACAGGTTTATGGTGGACGTAGCTCAGCTGGTAGAGCCCCGGATTGTGATTCCGGTTGTCGCGGGTTCGAGCCCCGTCGTTCACCCCAGTTCTCTGAGTTCTTTGGGCCGTTAGCTCAGTTGGTAGAGCAGTTGACTCTTAATCAATAGGTCGTTGGTTCGATCCCAACACGGCCCATCTTAATAAAATGTAAAAAAATGGGGTCTTTCCCAATTTAGGGGGCACCAGTTTAAGAACACAGTACTCTAACTCGTAATCTATAATATTTGTTGAATATACGAGCCATGCTTCAATACACAAAATGATGCCTCCAATGTCTCATAGTAAACAAGAAGTGATGCTAACACCTTTAGAGGTTGTCCAAATGATTTATCAGTATGGGGAAAATCCTGAATATAAATCAAAAGAAAAACTTAATATCATTCAAAAACTACTTGCTGAAAATGGAAAACTTGATCCTAAAGCTGCGCAATTAATCTTTACCTCAAAACTTCATTTCTTTTTAATACCAGAGCAATTAATAGATCTCTATGTGGCACATCATGATACATTTGTATTTAAAACATTTTTTGAGAATATTGAACCTAGAGCCACATTGCCTGAATTGTTTAAGAGAATGGATTTATTAAAGGTAAAGCAATATCTAAGAGATTGTCCTCAATTAATAAATGTTTTTGAAATCCAACAAGAAAAACGTTATCCTTCACACGCTGAACCCGATTTATATAATGATCACTATATTCAAAACAAACTTCATAAACATGCGCTAGGTTTTATAGAATTAAGAGATAAAAAAATTACTCCTTACGACGAACTGGGTGTTAAGCGCGATGCCACAACAGATAACATAAAAAAAGCATATAGAAAACTTATGATAATTCATCTTATCGGGTTACGAACTTACCGATGAAGGAAACGATTTCGTAATTAATAATGTCCATTTATTTGAAACAAAAATAAGTTAAAATCGAGGAGATGGCTGTGAGAATTAAAATAACTATTAACTCTTGTAGTAATATGTTGATTTATTCAAAAACCATCGCTTATACCTTGTCTAACAACACCCATCCCGCCTCTTAACAATGCGCACCCCGATGGGTTTTTTATTCTGCTATATAAAACTGCAACCAAGAGTTGAAGAATTAAAATATCATGCCATTGGCACGATAAAGTGAATATTGATTGTGTCCTCTTTTTATCTGTTGTAATTTATCAACTCAAATGAAGTCCCGCGCTAAATATTGAAGGTGTCAGATGAAGAAAAAACAATCCAAAAATTCTATCGTTAAAATTAAACGCAAAACTGAAACGGTTGATGGGCTTTATGAACGTATCGCGATTCTCATTCGCAATGCCAGAGCCACCGTAATGCGAGCGGTAGATACCACAATGGTGAAGACTTACTGGTATATAGGTCAACACATTGTTGAAGAAGAGCAAAAAGGCGCGACAAGGGCTGGATATGGGAGAGAATTACTTAAAACTGTATCAAAAAAATTAAGCCATGAATTTGGTCGAGGCTTTGGTGTTGATACATTAGAGGACATGAGAAAGTTTTACCTGGCTTATCCTAGCTCATCCTCAGCAAAATCCGGCGCACTGCGTCCGAAATTAGAACCACCTAAATAAAGATGGGATTGTATATATAGGAGAGAAAGCATTAACGGACCCATCGTTATGCCAGGGAAATTTCCGTGATGAGACATTCGGTTTAGTTGGAAGTCTGCCTGCGGAAATTACAACACCATTATTTGGTCATAGAGCAGAATACGAAAAAGAAAAACTGCTTAAACCAAAAGAAATCAAACCATCAGGTTTTAGGTTTGATAATGTTGATGCTAACTCGGCGTCATGCTTCACTCACACTAAAGCAGACCACGCAGCCAGCCAAGAACCCGTAAAAAAACTCCATCGTTAATTGTATAATTTAGCATATAAAAATTAAAGAGGAAGAGAGGTCAAGTATTAAGTGTGCCTGCGGCACACTTAATACTTGAACACCCCTTTCCTTTTTCCGTGCCTGCTGAACAGTAAGCTCACCCAATTGTTATAACCTGTATTTTCCCACACCAAGTACCATGATAAAAATCGCGCCACCCATTATAGAAATATTTTTCATGAAGTGATTCAACTGATTTTGAATTTCGGCAGGATTGGTATATGTCCAGAATCGATGGAAAATACACGTGGCGCCCAATGTAAAGCAGAAAATTAGAAATGCGCCTAGTTGAGACTTCCACCCTGTAATAATCATAAAGCCGGCCAATAACTCCAAAATAACAGTTAATACCAATAGTACATGTGGGTATGGCAATCCAAAATTATTCATATATTGAATGCTTCTTGAAGCATAAATAATTTTATTATAAATGGCATCTTGAAAAACAAACACTGCCACAAATAAAATACGAGCAACGAGAAGAGCCATATTTTGAAGAGTGTTTAATTCCTGCATAAAAATTTTCTCCATGATCGTATTATTTTTTATAAAACAATAGAGTTATTAATAGTAAAGAATTTTATACATAGATTATAGGCAAAAGTCATCAAATTGCTTACGTTTAAAAATCAAAAAAACAATAGCTATATCATATATTGTACACCTTGTTGTGCTTATGTTAGAGTTTTCGGCAATTAAATGTAGGCAATTAATTAAACAAATCGAGTGTAGTCGAATGCTTGGATCATCAAAAGATCTTCAAGAAAGTATAGAAATACGAATCATTATATTTGCACTAATAGGAGAGGGTCCATATATGACTCAGCGCATAGAGGATATCTAAAAGGGCGGATATTTGTCAATAACACCCTTTATGTAGGGACTGTTTATAAATTTATCTGGCTCATAACCCGTTGCTAAAAAAATATTATAAAAACCCAATTCAAAAATTTGCTTTGCGGCAAGATCTCCTCTTGCGCCATTGGCAAGACTAACATCCAAATAAACTGTTGTATTTTTTGCAAATTTCTTTGCGGAAGAAAAAAAATCTTCTAGAGTATAAAATAAAGCAACTTTTTTGTTATTTGTTTCAGCACTCATTTGCCAACACATATGAATTAAGTTATCGTCATCTATTAAAATAGCATCTATATTTGAGGTGGATGTAGTGATAATTGGTACAAAAGCAGCCATACTTTTTGGAATAAGTTGTACTCCAAGTTGCTGACAGCGTGTCCTCACCTTAGCATCTTCATAATGACTGGTAATTAAAATTGATTGAGAGAAAATTTCCAAATCTTCAATAAGATCTAGCCCTGAAGTTTTAAATCCCAGTAGTTCGTAATCAATCAGAAACAAGTTATGGGCGTGTTTGTTATCGTTATCGTTAGCCCATGCAGTGAGTTGTGCTGGTGTTGAAAAATGTAATACTTCTACATTTATATTTTTAAGATTAGCTTTTTCAAAACGATTGTTCCAAATTTGATGAATACTTACATCATCATCGAGGATAATCACTTTTGAGTTGGGCATAATATTTAACTGTTCTACAAACCATACAGCTGCTTTTGCCGTTGGGAGCATAATACTAACTGTCGTGCCCACATTTGGCGTTGAACTAATTGTGAGGTGTCCATCCCATGACTTTATGGTTTGTTTGGCATGATATAGCCCCAAACCAAGCCCATCTTTTTTACCATGTGTTTTTCCTTTATAACCTAATTCATTAAGAATATTCTGTGGAATTCCACATCCATTATCGATAATTGATATCGTTGAGAAGTCATTAGCTTGACTAAGCGATACAGTTACTCGACCATTTTCTTGGAGAGCCTCGACAGCGTTATTAATAAGATTGGATAAAATACGCATAAATTCTCTGGTATTTATCTCAGAAAAAATTCCATAAGCGCTTTCATCTAATGTTGAATCAATTTCGATGTTAATCCTTGATCGAAATTGCATACGTTTTTCTGATATTAAAATATCGATTAGACTAGAAAGTAATTGAATGGATTTTCCGTCATCAGCTGTAACCGTCTCTGTATTGACTATAGCTGAGTGTAGAATCCCCAAGTTTTTCTGACAAAGATTATTAGCAATGTCTTTAATGCGGCCAATTGAGCTTCTAATTAATATGCGTTTTTCTTCAGGTAGTTTTGATAAATCGTTTAATACCGCGTCAAGAGCGGCTAATGGACTTCGTATATCATGACTAACCTGGGAAGCAATTTCTGTCATAGACGTAGTTTTATTTGTTTGTGCAACTACATCTAACATTTTATTTGTTTGAAAGACTAGATCATTATACGATTCAAGAATTCTTGAAATTTCAAAAATGGGTGTTTTGGCGGTCACTTTTTCTAAATTAATTTGAATTAATCCATTATCAGTTAAATGTTCTTTGCTTTTAAACATATATTTTAATACGCGACCTAAATCACCAGCTAGCCAAATGGAAAATTCATTGGCTATAGTCCAAAATAAAAAAAGCAATAAAAGGGAGCTTGAAATATCAATAGCGTTGCGAAATGAGTAAAGGTTTATGCAAGACATGCTCATGAGAAGCAAGCTGTTTGCTCCGCCAATACAAAGTGTTAAAAGTGTTCTAATACTTATAAATGGTGCAAGTGAATATATTTTATTAGCTAATAGCTCTTTTTTATTTTGAGGAAAGCAAAATAAATAAGCTAAGCCCATTAATGCTGAGCACCAACCAAGTTCAGCCCAAGAAAAAGTAGAGGTATCAACAAAAGCATCCTGGTAACGAATAGCGAAATCAGAAACCAGAAAAAGTAAAATAAAATTCAAAAACCAAAAAACAACTCTGTTTGCTACTCTAAAAGAAAATGGCAAAACCAATGAAAAAATAAATGTAGTTAATATCATATATGCAGTTCCATTTATCTTCCATGCTAAAGAATCACTAGATAAATGATAATAAGGTTTCATAAGATAAAGGTAAGATAAGGTAGCATCAATTATAGATATAACTATAAAAACCCATCCCCATTCATAAAATTTCTTTTTATATATATTTAATTTACTTAATAAAAATAATATCAAAAAAATAGCAAAAGCTGTATACATGCAGTCAGCTAAGAGGCCAAAATGAGTAGTTATTTTTATAAGTCGAGTGCTATAAATTGTATCCGCGAGGAACAAAAATAGTATAGATATATTAAGAAAAATAACTTCCAGATGAAGAGATTTATCTTTTTTTGATTTCAAACTATATGCCGTCAAACTAATCAAAAGTATCAATTCAGCAATATATTCAACGCAAGCAATAGCGGTGTCTTTAATGGTTGGCATGGTCATTGCTATAAAAATAATGACCAAAAAACCAGTGAGGAAAAAAATCTTGTATAATTTATTTAGCATGTTTTCACTATCTAAAAATGTCTTTTATTTTTGTAGCCTCACGTATGCCAGATAAATATGCCCCGTGTGTAGTGGCTGAAAATTTTGAAGAAGTTGCTTCGCCTGCGAAAAACAATCGATCTGAAACGGATTGAGCCATCATATCATAATCTGTAGGGCTGGAGCCTGTTTTTAGATAAGAATACGATCCATAGCTAAAAGGATTAAGTGACCAGCGGGTATTGACGTAATCTGTTGGCGCCGGAATACCATGACCAAAAAGTTTTTCAAAATTGCGCATTATATTATCAATGATTGTTTTATCAGAATAAGTTTCTAATCGACGTGCATTATCGCCGCCACTATAACCAATCAATATGGGTTCTTTGATAAAGTGATGCAAGTTGAAAAATGTTGAAATCGGTGGATTATCCATTTGCGCAAGGAACATGGCGTGTACATGCTTAGGCCAAAATGAAAACGGAAATTTGATGGCAGTAATGTTAAATAAACCCATGCCTAAATTATCAATTGCATCTTGTTTACAAGCGGGCAGGGGCGGGTCAAATATCACCGTATTTTTTTTAAATACGCCAAGTGGTAAGGTCAAAATGACTGCATCTGCAGAATAAGTATTATTTTCGGTTATTACTTCAACATTATTTTTATGTAATTTAATTTTTTTAACTACCGTATTATATTTTATCGGACAGTTTTTTGAGAGCCCGTTAATGATAGGCTGATAACTGCTAGTTAGGAAACAATGATCGCCTGGCCAAGATTCTTCTTGGTCCCAATGTCTTGCTGATAAAAATTCATAGCTATCACCAATATACTCCTCAAAAAATCGGAGCTTTTTTTTCAAAAGTGCTAATTCAATAGAAGAAAAACTCTCGGAATTAATATACTGCGATAAAGCTTTTTCTAACGCAATATCTTCTTGCGACTGATAGGCCAATTTTTTTGATTTTGTTAAAAGCAGATCAAATTTTCTATTAAATTGTTTGATTACTTCAGGTGAGATAAGTTGACCATGTTGATCAAGAGTCATAAATTTCTCTGGATCAACCGAAACGACATTCGCATGGAATTGGGTTGCTAATAATGCAATCGGATTATTCGTATTACCGTGAATCCAGCTTGCCCCGCAACCAAATGGGATGCCTAACATCTCCTTCGACCAAGCTCGACCTCCAGGATGATTGCAGGCTTCTAATATTTCTGTGTCAAATCCAGTTTTCATTAATTCTGAGCATGCAGCAAGTCCAGCAATACCTGCGCCAACGATAACAATTTTCTTCGACATTTTTTTCCTATTGATAAGATCTTTACTACAATTTATTTTTTCTTTTCTAATAACTTTCTTGCCTTGGTGAGTTCTTTGGCAATAAGTTTGGTATCGGGTAGTACAGTTTTATATTCGGACGCTAATACTTTGTTAGGCAAGCCATCAAGAGAGTAATGCGCTACAGATGCATCTTTTTGTGTGCACAAAATGAGCCCTATAGGGAAATTTTCGCCTTCTCGCATCCAGTGTTCACGCGCATAGTTAAGGTATAGGTGCATTTGCCCTGCATCAGCGTGTGTAAATTTTCCTAGCTTGAGGTCTGCGATAATTAATGATTTTAAGCGGCGATGAAAAAAGAGAAGGTCAACCCGATACCATTCATTGCCAATTCGTAGTCGTCGCTGTCGACCAATAAAAGCAAAATCATCCCCCAACTCTAACATAAAATCCTCTAGGCGATGGATAAGTGCTGCTTCCAGATCATTTTCAGAGTATTCGTCTTTTAGATTAAGAAACTCTAATACAAAAGGGTCTTTAATGGCTTCATCTGATGTGATGGTATCGCTGGCAAGTGGCTTTCGGCCCTGTTCTAGCATGGCAACTTTTTTATTTGATAGCGCCGTTCTTTCATAGAATAGTGATGAAATTTGCCTATCAAGTTGACGTACTGACCAGCCGCCTCGCATAGCTTCGGTTTCATAGAAAGCCCTGGCAGATGCGTCTTTGACGGTTAATAGACGTACGTAGGCTGACCATGGTAGTGGGAGGCGGTTAGCTAGAGTCGCTAAATCTATGGGAGTGTTAGATTTTTTGAATTTGCCAGACAGTGTCTGGCATATCTTTTTCCTGGGCCAAAATAGGTAAAATGTACGCATTTGTTGAATGTTTTGACGGCTGAATCCACGGCCAAATTTAATGGTTAAATCACCGGCTAGGCGTGAGATTAATAGAGCGCCATATTCTGCTCTAGAAGAGCCGCCTTGCTCAAACTCAACAACGCGTCGCCCAATTTCCCAATAGGTTGCAGACATGATTGAGTTTACTGAGCGAGTGACGTTATGCCGTGCTTCTTCAAGCAGTTTAACAATATCTGTGTGAATGTTTTTGTATTCCGTTATTTTTAGCATTTTCTTTTTAGCCATAATGGATTCCATTTATTTAAAGTTTTTTAAATTAAACCGTTATTTGATTAACTGATGGGGAAATAAGACGAATCGTGATGTTGCATTTGACCTCATTCTATTCTACATACATAATTCGTGCCAGATAATTTTAGGGGCAATTATGATTATTTCTTATCAGGAATTCGAAAATGTTGATTTACGTTCCGGCACTGTTATTCAGGTAGAGCCATTTTCGCGAGCGAAAAAACCCGCATATAACTGATCAAATATTAATCAATTTTAAATTAAAAATCGGTCAAAATAGTTGCATACCAAAAAAAATAGAGTTAACATTGCCCAACATTATTTCAAAATGAGGGGTACTTTTTATGTTTTTAAGAAAAATGATAAGCAAGCAGCTCGCTGCTCGTGGACCGCAATTTACCAGACCATTCACTTCCCGTGCTGGACTTAACCTTTTTGCAACTTCCTGCGCTATACTGGGCGTTTTTGCAACTTCCCGCGGGCTTGCAAATTGTCATAGTGCGCTTATGACTCCTAGCGCTGGATTTGTAACTTCTCATGCTGGGCTTGATGTTCCAGCAATGTTAAAAACTCTCAAAACTGACAGCACTTATAATTCAAGTGTGGTTCTTTATGCAGCTTCATTATTACATGATTCAGAACTTTATAAAAAAACGTTGGCCGAATTCAATATACAACTTAAAAAAGAACCGAATAATTCCTTCAAAGCCTGGATGTTAGGGCGCCTTGTAGGAGCTGCTGAGAACATAAATGATAAGAAAGCTGTTAAAAAGGCACAACGCCAATTAAAGATACTTCTGAAAAAAGACATAGCACATGATGAATTCCGAGCTTGGTCATTAGGTTATCTTGCTGCTCTCAATTCCGAAGAATATCAACAAAATAAAGAAGAAATGATAAAAGCCGCAAATGCATTAGAAAAAGCTAAGGATGCATTAGAAAAACCCGCGAATGCACTTTGGGCACATGTGATGAATGTACAAGCTGCAGCAAGAGCAAATGATGAGACTACTTTTGAATCGATTTTAGAACGAATGAAACAGTTTACTGGTAAAGAAACTGTCGCAGAAGCATTGGCTCAAATTCCTGCAAATGACTGGAGAGCTTGGGCAATGGGAATTGTGTCAGAGTCTGCGGCTTTGATGGGTGACAAAAAGTTGTATCAGGAACTTAGCCAACCGCTTTCATCTGAAATTAATAAAGCAGTTAGCAATTCCACTGGAAATGCTATACTTGCGCAAGTCAGTGCGAATACAGCAGACACATTGATGCAATCGCGTCAAGCAAGAGCTTTGGGTTGTAAATAATAATTACGCTTTTTCTTTTTGACATGGATGTTTATTTTTTCGAAATATAAGGATTGTCTTTTATATAAAACCGCAAATTTTTTTTCGCCCATTCACCTGCATAGTCCACGCCAATTCTAGGCTTTTTTACGATACTAAAATCAGCAATAGGTGCTATATTTTGATATAATATATCATTTTTACACTCCATGAGTAAGCATTTATGCTGCAAAATACATCCCATACGATAAAAAGCGAGATCAAATCCAATCTTTCAGTAAGTTTGCCTTTGATTGTGACGAATACGATATTCTCTTTTAGCAATTTTTTGGGGACAGCCATGATTGCCAAATTGGGTCAAGATGCATTAGCAGCCAGTGTGCTTGTTTCTATGATGTGGGCAAGTTTATCCGTCTTATTTATGGGAATATTGAACTCTATATGTGTACTTGTTTCTCATCAATACGGTGCAAAAAATGAAAAAGCCATTAGTCAAATCATGGGACAGGCTTATTTGCTCGGCTTGATGGTTTGTTTGTTAGTGATAGGCGCGTTGTATAGTATGGAGTTTTTTTTAGAGTGGAGCGGCCAGCCGCGTGCGGTATTGCTTCTATCTTATGATTATTTACATTCGCTTATGTGGACTGTACCTGCCTTGGTAGTCTGGATTGTGACCGAGCAATTTTTAATGGGAATAGGTTATACAAAATTGGTATTGAGAATTAGTTTTCTCGTGGTTCCTGTAGAAATACCATTGATTTATGCGTTGATATTTGGAAAATGGGGATTGCCGCAATGCGGTATTGCAGGAATTGGATATGCTTTTGCAATAAGTTATACACTGTCGGCAATAGGTCTGATTATATATTTGCTTCACGCCAAGAAATATAAATCATTTCGTATTTTTTCTGCTATGAATAAAATTCATATTCCATACCTGAAAGCATTAGTTCGTATAGGTTTTCCTTTGGGACTTATGCAAGTCATAGAAGTCAGTGCTTTTGCAATAACAACATTTTGGATCGCACATTTTGGTACGATAAATTTAGCGGCACACCAGATTGTCATGCAATATTTAGGTTTTGCTATCACAGCAGTATTTGCCATGTCTCAAGCTGTAACGATTCGTGTGGGGCATGCGGTAGGCAGACAAGATTTAGTTGGGATTAAATATGCTATTTATGTCGGTATTTTATTAAATTTTTGTTTGGTTTCTATTATTGCGTATGCGTTCTATGCTTTTCCTATGCTGTTGTTAAGTCTGGATATTGATGTCCGGAATGAACTCAATATAGATTTGATAAATAATGCCGTCGAGCTTTTTGCCATAGCAGGCTTGTTATTGTTATTTGATAATATTCGAATAGTTGGATTTGGCGCGCTTCGAGGTTTAAAAGATGCGCGTTTTTCCATGGTAACTTCATTAATAGCATTTTGGTTTATTGGTCTCAGTATTGCTTTTATCCTTGGATTTTATTTCGAACAGGAAGGCTCTGGTATTTGGTGGGGTTTAACATTAGGTATTGCTAGCGGCGCTTTTATAGTGTTGGGAAGGTTGCGGTATTTTCTTGCCTATTTAGATCATGAAAAACTTGCCAAGCTGGGTCAGGTATAAGAATGTTGTTCTAAGTTTGTTCGTTTAATCATAGAGATATCGTATTTTTGACGAGCTTTTCTTGACAGGAATCATCAATATCTATACCTTTCACACTTTATCCGCGGTGATATGCGAAAGTGGCGGAACTGGTAGACGCGCTGGATTTAGGTTCCAGTGGGGAAACCCGTGAGAGTTCGAGTCTCTCCTTTCGCACCATTTTATACCGTCCGCAATGAATATCATCGTTTTGGTATCATTATTAAGCAATTTTGACTATAATACATTGTTTAGGCTCATCTCATTCTTTAGGGAGCGCCTTGTTTTTATTAGGATTTTGATTCTTAGTTGAGGGTTGTTATGCAAGTATCTGTTGAAGCACCAAGCAAATTAGAACGTCGTATGACTGTTATTGTTCCTGTTCAAACTATTGAGGAAGCCTACGATAAACGAATTATTAAGTTATCTAAAACAGCAAAAGTGAATGGCTTTCGTAAAGGAAAAATTCCATTAGACTTCATTAAACAACGTTATGGTGATTCAGCACGTCAAGAAGCGTTGAGCGAAGTGATTCAGTCTTCACTCTATGCTGCGATGGATCAAGAAAAGCTGAGTCCAGTAGGCGTTCCCACGGTAGAGCCTAAAAATGTGGTTGCAGGTCAACCCTTAGAATATGTAGCCGTTTTTGAAGTATTACCTGAGGTTGAATCTGTACGTTTTGATCTAACAACTTTAGAAAAACATGTTTCAACTATTACTGATACTGATATTGACAACGTACTCAAGCATTTGCGTCAACAACAAGGTACATGGATTAAAGTAGACAGAGCAGCGCAAGAATCGGATCAGGTTATTATTGATTTCAAAGGCAGCATCGATGGCAAAGTATTCAGTGGTGGCGACGCTCATGATTATCCTATTGTGATTGGCAGCAAAGCAATGATTCCAGGCTTCGAAGAAGGCTTGATTGGTCTTGCTTCCGGTCAAGAAAAAGTCATTCATGTGACTTTCCCTGAAGCCTATTTTGCGAAGGAGTTTGCGGGTAAAGCAGCTGAGTTTGCAGTTAAAGTGATTAAAGTATCCGAACCTAAATTGCCAGAAATTAATGATACTTTCATTAAAAAAATGGGAGTGAAAAGTGGAAATATCGATGATTTTCGTGCAGAAGTTCGTAAGAACCTGGAGCGTGAAATGAATCGCATGATTAAAGCCAAACTCAAGAAAACTATTTTTGATGCCTTGCTCGAACAAAATACATTAGAAATTCCCAAGGCATTGATTGAGCGTGAAGCAAAACGTATTCATGATGAGCTGCATCCACATCATGCCGGTCAAGAGCATCATCATTCTGATGCTGAAATGGCAACATTTAATGATGCTGCAAAACGTAATGTAGCATTAGGTTTGTTGATTGCCAAAATGATTAAAGAGCATAATATTTTACCTGATAGTCAACGCGTACAAGCTCAGATTGAGCAGCTTTCCAGTGTCTATGAAAATCCGGCTGAAGTTGCTAAATGGTATGCAAGTAATAAAAAAGCAAAAGCAGAAGTTGAGATGCAGGTTCTGGAAGAGCAGTTAGTAGAAAAATTACTCATGAATGTACAGGTAAGCGAGAAAATGATGGGTTATAATGAGCTTATCAATACATTAAACAATCAACAACAATAGGATAGCTTTGTATGCGAAATATTCAACAAGGTAACGTAATAAGTTCAACACTTGTCCCTATAGTGGTTGAACAAACAGCAAGGGGCGAGCGTTCATTTGACATATTTTCTAGGCTTTTGAAAGATCGTTTAGTTTTTATCAATGGTCCTATTGACGATGTTGTTGCTAACCTCGTTGTTGCACAGTTAATGTTTTTAGAGTCTGAAAATCCAGATAAAGATATTTCTCTTTATATTAACTCTCCAGGAGGAGTGGTTACGGCAGGAATGGCTATTTATGATACAATGCAATTTATTAAGCCAGATGTGAGTACTCTTTGCATGGGACAGGCAGCCAGTATGGGTGCTTTATTGTTGGCTGGAGGTGCTGCAGGCAAACGTTTCTGTTTACCTAATGCTCGCGTTATGATCCATCAACCATTAGGCGGTATTCAAGGACAAGCTTCTGATATTGCCATTCATGCTGAAGAAACACTTAAAGTAAAAGCACGTCTAAATAAGATATTGGCCAAACACACAGGTCAGCCAGAAGAAGTTATTGCAAAAGATACAGACAGAGATAATTTCATGAGTCCTGAAAGAGCGCTTGAATATCATCTTATAGACCAAATTCTTAATAAAAGAATTATGGTTGGTTCATTAGGCGAACCCAAAGAAAAGGTTACTTGAAATTTATAAATTTGACTCCATCTTAATGGCATATAGACAGTCAATCTACTAAAGAGGTTTTCTTGATATGAGTTCTACTGGCGGTAATAAAGTGTTGCATTGTTCTTTTTGCGGCAAAAGTCAGCACGAAGTTCGTAAGCTTATAGCGGGCCCCTCTGTTTACGTGTGTGATGAATGTATTTTATTATGTAATGAAATTATTCATGAAGGTATTGATGAAGTAAAAGGAAATAAACCGGATTTATTACCAAAGCTTCCTACTCCTGTCGAGATATGTAATATCCTTAATGAATATGTCGTAGGTCAGTCATATGCTAAAAAAACATTAGCCGTTGCTGTCTATAATCATTACAAGCGATTGCGTAATAAATCAAAAAATAAAGAAGATGTTGAGCTCAATAAAAGCAATATTTTATTAATTGGTCCAACAGGCAGCGGTAAAACCTTGCTGGCCGAAACGCTTGCAAGATTACTTGATGTGCCATTTGTGATTGCAGATGCAACCACACTTACCGAAGCAGGATATGTAGGTGAGGATGTTGAAAACATTATTCAAAAATTATTACAGAAATGCGAGTATGATGTAGCCAAGGCACAAACAGGCATTGTTTATATCGATGAGATAGATAAAATTTCACGTAAATCTGAAAATCCATCCATTACACGCGATGTCTCAGGCGAGGGTGTGCAGCAGGCGCTCTTAAAACTTATAGAAGGAACCATAGCCTCAATTCCACCGCAAGGGGGCCGTAAACATCCACAACAAGAATTTATTCAAGTCGATACTAAGAATATTTTATTTATTTGCGGCGGTGCGTTTGCGGGCTTGGAAAAAGTCATACGCGAGCGTTCTGAAAAATCAGGTATAGGTTTTTCTGCTGAAATTTATAGCAAAACGGACGCTAAATCAATTGATCAACTTTTGCGCGAGGTTGAGCCTGCTGATTTAATTAGATACGGTCTTATTCCCGAATTGATAGGTCGTTTGCCAGTGGTTGCGACGCTTGGCGAATTGGATAAAGACGCATTAGTTAATATCTTGATTGAACCAAGAAATTCCTTGGTGAAGCAATATCGCAAGCTTTTCGAGCTAGAGAACGTAACCCTTGAGTTTCGAGATGCTGCATTGCAATCCATAGCTGAGTCTTGTGTAAAAAAGAAGACCGGCGCACGTGGATTACGTTCCATACTTGAAAAAGTATTACTTGATACCATGTATGAATTACCTTCATTGAATAATGTTTCTAAGGTTATAGTGGATGAAACAACCATTACTGGTGAAACAAAGCCCATCATAATGTATGAAAACGCCGAGCAGGTTTATGCCTCATCTGAGTGAGAAAATGTTTTAACTCAGCTATACTATAAATGTGTCTCATTAAAACCTTTTTTAAGGAATCAGATATGACATCGAGTACAACTGACAAAAATTTTATAGGTGTTCCAGTATTACCTTTACGTGATGTTGTTGTTTATCCATTCATGGTAGTACCATTATTTGTTGGTCGTGAGAGATCGATTAAAGCACTTGAAGTTGCGATGGCTGCTGATAAACAAATTCTTGTTGCTACTCAAAAAAGTGCATCAGAAGATCAACCCACTGAGGAAGGTTTGTATGACGTGGGTACACTTGCTACCGTTTTGCAATTACTAAAATTACCAGATGGTACAGTAAAGGTTTTAATTGAGGGCGTAAAACGCGCAAAAATTATTCGATTTATAACGAATGAAGCATATTTTTTAGCAGATATAGAAATTGCAAACGATACTCATGTAGAGTCTCGTGAAATTGAAATTTTAATTAGATCACTTAAGTCTCAATTTGAACAGTATATTAAGTTGAATAGAAAAATACCCACTGAAATTTTAGCTTCTGTGGTTTCTATAGAAGATGGCGGCCGGCTTGCGGATACTATTGCTGCACATTTATCCATAAAATTAGAAGAAAAACAAAAATTACTCGAAATGACGAATTTGGCCAAACGTTTGGAAAGACTTGTTGGTGTGATGGAGTCTGAGATTGATTTATTACAGATAGAAAAAAAGATACGTGGTCGTGTCAAACGACAGATGGAAAAAACACAGCGTGAATATTATTTAAATGAACAAATGAAGGCGATTCAAAAGGAATTGGAGCTTGAAGAGTCTCCAAACGAATTTGAAGCTCTGGCAAAAAAAATAGAAAAAGCTGGTATGACTCAAGAAGCAAAAGACAAGTGTAAACTTGAGTTGAATAAGCTAAAAATGATGTCTCCTATGTCCGCTGAGGCCACTGTTTCACGTAATTACTTAGATTGGATGCTATCATTACCTTGGAATAAACGATCAAAGCTTCGTGTTAGTTTAGCTGAGGCAGAAGCTATTCTAGAGGCTGAACATTATGGCCTTAAAGAAGTTAAAGAAAGAATTATTGAGTATCTTGCTGTTCAAAAGCGAGTTAAAAAATTAAAAGGCCCCATATTGTGTTTAGTTGGACCTCCCGGTGTAGGTAAAACCTCGCTTGGACAATCCATTGCTAATGCGACAGGTCGTAAATTTATTCGTATGTCTTTGGGCGGTGTGCGAGATGAAGCCGAGATTCGTGGCCACAGAAGAACTTATATTGGTGCTATGCCAGGTAAGATTGTACAAAAGATATCAAAAACGGATGCATCTAATCCATTTTTCTTATTAGATGAAATTGATAAAATGTCTAGCGATTTTCGTGGCGATCCTGCATCAGCTTTACTAGAAGTGTTGGATCCTGAGCAAAATCATTCGTTTAACGATCATTATCTTGAAGTTGATTATGATCTTTCTGATGTCATGTTTGTTGCAACGGCAAATACACTGGATATACCACCGGCTCTCCGCGACAGAATGGAAATTATACGTATTCCAGGTTATACAGAAGATGAAAAAATTAATATCGCACTTCGTCATTTGATTCCTAAACAAATGCAATCTAATGGACTAAAAGATTCAGAAGTAGAGATAACAGCTGAAATTGCGCAGCATATTGTTCGTTACTATACGAGAGAAGCGGGAGTTAGAAATTTGGAAAGAGAGATTTCTAAAATTCTACGTAAAGTCGTTAAAGAAGTTTTGTTAAAAGAAAAAACTCCTAAGAAAAAGAAAGTCATTCAAGTGGGCGATCTTGAAAATTATCTCGGTGTACGTCGCTATCGTTATGATAGAGCGGATGAAAAAGATCAAGTAGGACAAGTTAAAGGTTTAGCATGGACTGAGGTCGGTGGCGAATTACTCAATATAGAAGCTATGACTGTTCCTGGAAAGGGTAAAATTACTCATACAGGTCAGTTAGGCGATGTCATGAAAGAGTCTATACAAGCAGCGTTGACGGTTGTACGATCAAGAGCAATGCTTTTGGGGATACCTAAATTATTTTTTGAAAAACATGATATACATATTCACGTTCCAGAAGGTGCTACGCCAAAAGATGGGCCTAGTGCCGGTGTTGGGATGTGTACTGCATTGGTTTCAATACTTACGAATATTCCAGTTCGTGCAGATTATGCAATGACAGGTGAAATCACTTTACGTGGAGAAGTGCTGCCTGTAGGTGGTATTAAAGAAAAACTATTAGCAGCGCATCGTGGTGGGATAAAGAGTGTGATTATTCCATCAGAAAATGTAAAAGATTTAAAAGAAATTCCTGATAATATTAAAAAAGATTTAGATATCAAGCCTGTTCGTTGGATTGACGAAGTATTGTCTTATGCTTTGAACGGCTATCCAGAACGTTTACCTCTAAAAGGAAAAAAATTGAAAGCCATACTTGCGGGTGCAAATAAAAAATTAAAAAAGGGCGGCGATCGCATCAGGGCTCACTAAATGACTTGACATGGCTTTCTTTCAATTGGTATAAATCACACTTCCATCAGGCCTGTATTATATCTACAGGCACTTTTTATTAACTACGGATAGATTTAAGAGAATAATAGAGGACATATGAATAGAACAGAGCTTATTGAACTGATTGCAGAAAAGTCTGAAGTAACTAAGGCTGCAGCTGAAAGGGCGTTGAGTGCGCTACTTGATGCGATAGCAACATCATTGCAGAAAGATGAGCCTGTTGTATTAGTAAACTTCGGTACGTTTGTTGTGAGGCAGCGTGCAGCTCGTAAAGGCCGCAACCCTCAAACGGGCGAGGAAATAAAAATTAAAGCTACAAAAGTTGTTGGCTTTAAAGCTGGTAAGGCTTTGAAAGAAGCTGTTAAAGATCAAAAAGATCAAAAAGGATGACATTTTACAATAATATTTTAAAAAAACTTATTTTATTGATTGATAAATAGAATTTAGATGAGTAAGATGTCGCACAGTTTGGTATGCAAGGGTCGCTAAGAAAGCCAAACGATATGTTAAAAATATAGCCATTACACGGACGGCGGATATATCGGGTGCTTAGCTCAGCTGGGAGAGCATCGCCCTTACAAGGCGAGGGTCGGGGGTTCGATCCCCTCAGCACCCACCATCCACTTGACAAGGGTAAGGAGTGGTAGTTCAGTTGGTTAGAATACCGGCCTGTCACGCCGGGGGTCGCGGGTTCGAGTCCCGTCCACTCCGCCATAATGATTGATTGTTATAAAAACAGATGGCACTAAACGGAACAGTGAGAAAATGCGCATATGCTTCAAAGCATTCGGGATCGAACGCAAGGTTGGATAGCAGGAATTATCATTTCCCTGCTTATATTGTCATTTGCCTTATGGGGTATTCATAGTTATTTCATGGGTGGTGCGGTCAGCACTGTTGTAGCTGATGTCGATGGTGTAGAGATTACCAAAGGTCAGCTAGCCATAGCCTATGAACGTTTACGCAGACAAGTACAGTCACATCTTAATTCCAACGATGAGCTCAGTGCTAATACTGATGCTGGCTTAAAAGATAGAGCTTTACAGGCTTTGATCAATATTCAGGTCCTTAAACAAGCTTCTATACAGCAAAATTACTATATATCACCATTACAGGTCGATGGTTATTTAGAAAACATGCCTGAATTTCAAGTCAACAATCAATTTTCATTAGCTCGTTTCCAACAGGCGTTAGCAACAACCATGTATACTCCTGTCGAGTTTTTAGAGTTGATTAAAACATCTTTGCTTATTGATCAACCAAGATTAGGTACTATTTTTAGTTCATTTTCATTACCCAATGAAGTTAATGAAACCATTGCTTTGATTAACCAAGAGCGAGATATCACATATATCATATTTCCGAGCCAATATTTTTCAACAATGAATGTTGTTGTTTCTGATGAGATGATAAAGAAATACTACGAACAACATCAAGATGAATTCAAAACACCTGAACAGGTGAGTGTTGAGTATTTAGAATTATCAGCAAAAGATTTATCAAATAAAGTTAAAGTAACCGATGCAGACTTGAAAACATTCTACAATGAAAATACGAATGCTTTTGCTGAACCCGTTAAATGGAAACTCGAGATGTTAACGGTTCCTGTCGGATCCGCGGCATCAAAAGATTTGATAGATCAAATCTATGAAAAAGCTAAGAAAGGTACAAGTTTTAGCGTGTTAGAAAAATCTTATTCGCAATCTCATGTGTCGATAAGCGATGGAAAATGGATGACCCAAAATGAGATTCCAGGTGTGCTGCAGAAATCAGTCTTAATGCTTACGAAAGTAGGTCAGATAACACCTCCTGTTAAAGTGACAGATGGCAGTTTTGCTATCGTCAAAGCGATTGAACTCAAAGAAGCGCAACTTAAATCTTATGAAAATGTAAAAGATAAAGTTAAAGAATTGTATACTCACCAGAAAGCTCAAGAACTCTTTGCAGGGGAAAGAGAGAAATTAGCTAATTTAACCTATCAGCATCCAGAATCTTTAGATGCTGCCTCTAAAGAGCTAGGTTTACCTATCAAAGTCACAGAACTTTTCACGGTTGATAAAGGTTCTGATGACATATCTTCTAATAATAAAGTGAAAGAAGCGGCCTTTAGTAATGAAGTATTGACGCTGCAAAATAATAGCGATGTGATACCAAAAAACCCTGATTCAGCAATAGTAATACGTGTTAAATCACATATTCCTTCATCATTATTGTCCTTAAAAGTTGTACAACAACAGATTGCTAATAAACTTAGGGTCGCTGAAATCGATGCAAAAGCACAACAGGAAGTTCGCGACATAAGTGATAAATTAAATAGCGGCGTCAATCCAGAAGACATTATAAAACCATACCATATATCCTGGACACCGGTTGGATTTATAGCAAGACATTCTACGAAAGTTGATACAGCTATACTAGATACAGCTTTTGAAATGCCAAAACCTACGAACGATCATAAAGTTACTTATGAAGTTGTTAAAATTTCAAATGGCTATGCGATTGTTGGTTTAAAAGCTGTGAAAGACGGAAAATCATCAGGAACGGAGGAGTATGACGTTTATGCAGAACAGGCTCAAAATACTCAAGGTTTATTAGAGTATGGTTTATATAAACTTAGCGCGATGAACAATGCTAAGATTGTTAATAAATAATTCTATATAAAATAAGGACTTAATAATCAATAGTTTTCTTATGGAAAAGAGATATGCTCAGTAATGTAGATCCAAGTACAGGCGACGTATGTAATACATTATATTTTCAAGGTAATGGTGCTTCGCAAACACAGCTTAACAAATATACCGGCGGTCGAAAAACTAAAGCGACCACCGGAGAACTCATGTGGTCTACAGGACGCAATAATCTTCCACCTTTAGATGTTATTTATTATCCTGTTATAGGTGAGAGTGATCTTGCCGATGTTGATTTAGCTCCTTTTAATAATTTATTTTCTGTATTAAATCCCATCAAGGTGGTACCAGCTCTCATAACAGCCAATCAAAATCAATCAGACGGCGTTCGGGTCTCTGGTTTTGATTTCGTGCATGGACATACAGTTATGTCTCACGCAATCCATTTATCTGAATACAGTCTTGGTCAAAGCTCTGACATAGAATCACACTATAAAAAATACCAATACTGGTTGAATTTACAAGGCGAAGATAAAAAAGAAGGTCTCATTGTATGGGGAGTATCTCGAGGGACGCTGGCTACATTTTGCGCATTATCTAACCCTGAATACAAAAATGATTATAAAAATGTTCGACTTGTCGTATTAGAAGGTGCCGTTGATTCCGTTGCAGAAGTGATGCCTAAAAGATTTGGTCGTGTCACTCCCGTCATCACTCATGCGGTGAAGTTTTTTCATAAACATAGCATGATAAAATATGATCATGAAAATGGCCCTTCTCCTTTGGTGACAATACAGAACTTTCCAGAAAATATTCCTGTGGTTTTTATTACCTCAAAAATGGATACAGTAGTACCACCTGAAAATACACGTCACATTGCTTGGGAGTTAGCAAAACAACGAAAGAATGACGTGTTTCTTTTGGAACTTGATCATTCGAGTCATCCTAATTATATGTTTGATAATAAAGAAGACCATGATCGATATGAGCAATTTATTCATGCGGTTTATGAAAAATATCATTTAGCACATAAACCCGAATTGGCGAGTAAGCGAAGGGAATTACTATTAACTTGCAAATTGGACCCTGATAAACATGAGCAAGAATACAACAAAAAGAGTTTTTTTAACAAATAATTTTGCTAGCAGTAGGTATATTAATATGATTCACATTCTTAACAGTCATATCTTTGCCAACATAAGGTATAGCTTCCTGGATAGATTGTGGATTTGTCGAGGTAGCTGACAATATCGAGTTTAAGTTTGCTATGGATTGAGCATTTGCATATGAACCTAATGTAGTAAACATAAAAAATAAGACAGCTCTTTTTATCATTTTGCCTCCTGTGTGATTATAAATTTTTCAATATTATACTAAATCCTTTTTAAACAAGGAAGTGGTTTATTTAAGCTGTAGCTTCTAGTCACCCCAAATGATTACTTCTGTTGCATCAGCACACTTTATAAGTCTCACTTCTGTCATGCCAGCATGCTTTTAGCTGGCATCTAGGCTGGATGCCAGCTAAAAGCATGCTGGCATGACACGTCATACGGCTTACAGATATTTCGGAACCGCTATAAATCAGCAGTGTTCAATATGACTTTATCATACAAGCAACCATCAATCATCAAGCTCCGCAGTGCTATTTGCTAACTCATGCTCAGATAAAGTTGCGCCTGTTAATTCAACTTTTTCTATCATCTCAAATCGGTTCGTAATTTTTTTCGCAGAAACATGCACTTCTTCTATATCAGTATGAGCTTGTGCAATATGTCTAGCAAGATTATCCATGCGTTTTTGAAAACGATCAAAATCAATTGCGAGCATATGTAAATGCTTTTGAATGATATGTAATTGTTGTCGAGTTGCGGCGTCTTTCAAGACTGCTCTTGCAGTCGTTAAAATTGCCATCATAGTGGTAGGGGAGACCAACCAAATTTTTGATCTATGAGCAATGTCGACTAATTCTGGAAATCGGCCATGAATTTCAGCAAAAACGGCTTCTGCAGGAATAAACATGACCGCGCCATCAGCAGTTTCATCAGGAAGTATATATTTCTCTGCAATATCCTGGATGTGTTTCCGTATGTCAATTTTAAATTGTGTTTCAGCCTGTTTTCTATCGCTATCAGATAGAGAGGTATCCATGATCAGACGATAATTTTCCAATGGAAATTTAGCATCAATGGCTATATTGCCCGAAGGTTCTGGTAAGAATAGTACGCAATCCGGACGTTTACCATTGCTTAGTGTATGTTGAAAAGAAAAATGTTGTTCAGGCAAAACATTTCGTATGAGTCCAGATAATTGAACCTCACCAAAAGTGCCGCGTGAACGTTTATCATTTAAGATTTCTTGTAAGCTCATAACACTGCTAGAAAGTTCGGTAATTTTTTTCTGGGCAGCATCAATTAATGCAAGACGTTTGATAACATCACCGAAGGTTTCAGTCGTTCGTTGAAAACCTTCCGCAAGACGTTTTTCCACTTGCTGATTGATTTCTTTTAATTTCATTTCAGTGGTTTGGGTAAGACTATCCATGCGTTTACCCAGTTCTTGTGAATAATCTGAAAGCGCTTCTTTAACGTTTGTGCGTGTTTCTTGGATGCCTTTATAAATAGTATCTTGTAACATCTTAATAGCAAAGAGTAATATTCCAATGATAACGATAAAAAGACCTACTAGATAAAGAGATAATGTCACGTGTTATTCCTTGTTTTAGCATCAAAATAAGAGGGTTCATCCGCGAAATAAGTTAAGGATGCAAACCATACTTGATGATTAAGATCATCATTTAATTCAGGATGATTTTTTATAAATAACTCCCAGGATTCTTTCGGATGTGCTTTTAAATAGCCAGTCCCTTTTTTTAATGCTTGTAAAAAGAGAAGTATTTTTTTGTCATGTAGATTTTTTGTGTGGGTCACAAATATAAGTTCACTATAAGTAGGGACGCCATGTTCTTCTGGTAGAAAAATACGAGCAGGATGTCCTGCCAGGTTCATTTGAACTGTTTCAAAGTTTCGCATCATTCCGGTAGCCGCATCAATTTTTTTGGTAAGCAATGCTTGCGTTAAATCAAATTGAACATTGATATGTTCGACATCTTTCAGAGAGAGTCCATGATGTTCAAGCATGGTTTTCAATGCAAGGCTATTCATGCTACCTGAACTATAACCCACACGTTTGTTTTTTAGATCACTTATTTTTTTTATAGGACCATCTTCGAGTACAACTAAACAATCTAAAGGTTTATCGATAAGTGTACCAATGCGTATAAGAGGCAGTCCCTGATCAACTTGTTCTATGAATTGAGGTTGGTAAGTGATAGCAATGTCAGCTTTTTTAGCGGCCACGAGTTTAGGCGGGTCGGAGGGATTTGCTGGCCCTATGAGTTTTACATCTAAACCTACCGCTTGAAAATATCCTTTATCTTTTGCGACAAACAAAGGCGCATGATTTGGGTTAGGAAACCAATCGAGAATAACGATGAGTTTTTCATTGGCAAAACTTGAAAAAGAAATAAAAATCAGGCTAAGAAAAAAAAATAATTTATTCATTATGTATCATTGTCATCATCAGGTTCAGGTATATTATCTTCTGAAGAGTCTGGTTGAAGAGGAATACGGAATTTTTCATCTGCCCAGTCACCAAGATCTATGAGTTTGCAACGTTCAGAGCAAAAAGGCCGATAGATATTACCTGGGGCCCAGGTATTTGTTTTCCCGCAATAAGGACAAACGATTTTTTCTTTCTTCATGTCCATGGATTACCTATGCATTACAATGAGATATCCAAAAAGTTATATGTTGCAGATATTGTGTTGGCCTTTCCTGAATGGTCGGTGAAAAAAATCTCACGCTTAGGTAATGGCGTCCAATGCTAACTTCTGGATATGCTGCTATATCTTTTGGAATAGCGACACGTATAAGACGTAAATTGACTTGCGGATCGAGTAATTCTTGATAAAAACCATGTTCAGCCGTTTTATGATTAAATTTGGATCCTTCACGTATCAGCCTTAACACAAGAGAAATGGCATCACGAATTTTATTGAACTCGCTTATCCATGTTTTGAGTGTAGCCTCTCTTACATCAGTGGGTTGATTTAACCAATAGTGATAAAGTGGTATATCAAAGCAACAGCCACCGCCTGGGCTGGCCAAATGTAAGCGCAGGTTATTTAGCAGTTCAACTTCGCGCAAATTTTGACCTATTTTTTTGCTGTTATCAATAAAACATCGTGCAAGTTCATCGAGCTGATTTAAGGTTTCACGCAGTTTTTGTGGATCTATCTCGGGTGTATTTTCCAGTCTTCCAAGTAAAATGGTTTGATGACTTAATTCTTTTGCAAGTTTTGCTTTTAAGTCCGGTCTGTCAACTAATTGCAACAAATTGATAATAATAGCGATAACATTTCGCGTACCCAGAATGGATTTATCAGCGATTTGGTGATCTATTTGCTGGAATAGTTGCTCTATGCGCAAGCAAACTCTAACTAGCTCATTCAAGGGTTGTTCATAAATTATGGCATTTTCTATCATATTCATATAACAAATTGATTAATCGTGAGATTATATCATGTGTTTTTTCTAAGTGCTAACACTCTGGGATATTAGCAGCTAATCCTCCTAATGATGTCTCTTTATAAATGGCAAGCATGTCTTTTCCCGTTTGCTTCATGGTGGCGATGACTTTATCAAGTGAAACAAAATGGCTTCCATCGCCTAATAGCGCAAGTCGTGCTGCATTGACTGCTTTAACGGCCCCCATGGCGTTACGTTCTATGCATGGAATTTGCACCAGGCCATTGATGGGATCACAGGTCATTCCTAAATGATGTTCCATGGCAATTTCTGCAGCATTTTCTATTTGATAAATAGTACCGCCTAGCATAGCTGTAAGGGCGGCGGCGGCCATGGAGCAAGCTGTACCTACCTCACCTTGGCAGCCGACTTCAGCGCCGGATATGGACGCATTTTTTTTATACAGAATCGCAATCGCCCCTGCGGTGAGTAAAAAGTCGATAGCGTGCTCTACAGTGGCTTCTGGATAAAAATCTAAATAATAATGCAAGACAGCAGGTATAATGCCTGCTGCACCGTTTGTAGGTGCGGTGACGACACGACTGCCTGCTGCATTTTCTTCATTGACTGCAATGGCATATAAATTGAGCCATGCCATGCTGTCTGTGAATTCATGGGAGGTGGGTCTACCTTTTTCTTGGAGTTTTTCATAAAGCTCAGGTGCTCGGCGCTTAATATGTAAGCCGCCTGGTAATATTCCTTTGGTTTGGCAGCCTTTTTTGATGCAGCTTCGCATCACATCAGCAATAGCTAATAATCTGGCACGAACCTCGGCTTCACCGTGTAAGCTAGTTTCATTGGCCAACATCAGATCCTTGATGGTGATATGGTTTGTTTCACAATGTTTAATAAGGTCTTTTGTTGATTCGAACGGATAGGGCAACGTTTTATGGTTGAAATCATCAGAAGGGCTAATTTGACCTTCTTTTGTAATGAATCCTCCGCCAATAGAGTAATAAATTTCACTCAGTAATGTGTTATTTTTATCATCAAAAGCTGAAAATCGCATTCCATTCGTATGGTTAGGGAGTAGATCTTTATAATTAAATTGAAGATCTGTTTCAGTATTGAAGTGAACAAGCTTTTCTCCCAACAGATTAATAGACTTGCTGTGTAAAATTTGCCCTGCTCGAGGTTGGATGATTTCAGGGTCTATGGTACTGGGTATAAAGCCCTCTAATCCTAAAAGAATCGCATTGTCCGTGCCGTGGCCTTTTCCAGTAAAGGCTAAGGAACCAAATAATTCAATTTTTATCTTATTTGTCTGTGCTAAAAGGTTTTTGGTGTGAAGCGATAATGCGAATTCGCGTGCCGCTTTCATGGGCCCCACGGTATGTGAACTTGAAGGGCCGATTCCGATAGAAAATAGATCAAATATGCTGATTACCATGAGTTATCCTGGAGTTTAGGTTTTGTTTTGTGTGTCAATCTTAACAGAATAATGATAAAATATGCATCATTTTGATGGGTTTGAAGATAATGCTCGGACACTATATTACTAATAGACGAATTCAAACAGTATTACTTTTAGGTTTCTCCTCAGGATTGCCTTTAGCGCTCACTGGGTCGAGTTTACAAGCCTGGTTTACTCAGTCTGGGGTCGATTTACTTACCATTGGTTCATTAACCTTACTAGGGTTACCTTATGTATGGAAGTTTTTATGGGCACCTTTGTTAGATAGGTTTATTCCTCCATTTTTGGGTAGACGGCGTGGTTGGATTTTATTAACTCAATTAGGTCTATGTGTTGCTATTATCATTATGGCTAGACTAAATCCTGCGACACAACCCAGCATTATTAGTTTGGTTGCTCTTGTCATTGCATTCATTTCTGCAACTCAAGATATCGCAACGGATGCTTATAGAACAGACATTTTACACTCTGAAGAGCGCGGCTTGGGGGCTGCAGCCGTTACCTTGGGTTTTAGGGTTGCCATGTTAGTATCGGGTGGTTTAGCACTTGTGATGGCGGATTATTTAGGTTGGCAAGTGACCTTTGAAATGATAGCAGGTTTGATTGGATTATCGATTCTAGCAACGCTGTTTGCGCCTAAGGAAACACCTTGTAAATTGCCACCGCAATCCTTAGCAACTTTTGTTGTTCAACCTTTTAAAGACTTGTTATCACGTGACAAAATAGTGTTTATTTTATTATTTGTGATGATTTATAAATTAGGTGATGCACTTGCTTTAGCACTCATGAGTAATTTTTTGTTAGGTAAATTGGGTTTTTCCCTAACGGATGTGGGCATTGCGTTTAAGACTTTTGGTTTGATTGCAACACTGATGGGTGTATTTGTTGGCGGTATATTCATGGTGCGCATAAGTCTTTTTCGTGCCTTAATAGGCTTTGGTTTATTACAAGCATTTTCAAATGCTATGTTTATTGTGCTAGCCATGGCGGGTAAACATTATTTCTTAATGGTATCATGCATTTTTATAGAGTCATTTTGTAGCGGCATGAGTACGGCTGCATTTGTAGCTTTTTTAATGTCATTATGTAATGTAAAATTTAGTGCGACACAATATGCTTTTTTATCCGCATTATTTGCCTTAGGCCGTGTATTTGCGGGCCCAGTTGCCGCTGTGATAGTGCAGTATGCAGGTTGGATTAACTTTTATTGGATAGCCTTTTTGTTATCTTTTCCAGGAATTATTTTATTAATTAATTTGCGCGCTTGTGTGAGATCAAATAATGCGGAAGCCATTGCATAAATTTATTTTATTCATCATGCTTAGTCTATGTGCACTTGGTTATGCATTCGCTTATCCAGGTGAGATAGGTGATGACTTTTATTTAGATAAATCAAAAGTATTAGTACAGCAAATTGATCTTCTTCAAAATCGATTATCTCAGTCAAAAAAAGAATACGATCATTTGCAGAGCATGCAAAATACTCAATTTTCGACCTTATCTTTTGATAAGGTAAGTAAATCATGGTTAAAATGGATTAAAATTGACATGGCTGTTGCAAGTGCTAATTTAGATAGCATAGGAATAGAACTTTCAGAAGCCCAACAGACCATTACTCTTTTAGAAAAAGATATTCAGGAGATTGAAAATCAAGTTAATGTAGCCAGTGTATTCAGTATGAATATGACGCGCACAGGCGTTCCTAGTTCAAAAATGCTTAGCTCACAACTCGCTTATCAAAAAGATGTATTAAGACTTGAAAAAACTCGATTAACTTATCTTAATAAATTGCGATCTATCGCAGAAGACACCGTATCGCTTTATCATGCGAGATATAATAAGATAGAAAATCTTCTCAAATCACAAACCATGCTCCAGCTTAAAGAACAGCAAGCTAAATCAGAAATTGATTATCAGCGACAACAAAGTCTGTGGTTACAACAGGTAAGTGTTTTATACGGTGAGCTACACCATCTAGAAAAAACAAAATCTAAAGATAGAGTGGCTTATACTAAAATCATGAATGAGATTTTTTATGCTAATGAAAATGCCAATTTTATCTATTTGCAAATGTTGATAGTGCGCTACAAAGATCAAATTCAACAATTTAAAGTGTCTATTTCTCGTAGTAGTTCAATTGCCTTATTAAACAAAGTCAGCGATCAGATGCAAGTTTTAGGTAAACAATTTGTAAAACTGAATGAATTATTAAACGATAGAATGGAAATACTGGATAATCGCAAAAGCTTTTTAAGTCAACAGAAGATAGAAGACAATGTATTTCTTGCTAAGCTTTCTGATCTTGAATCACAGTATAAAACATCTATTAAAAGTGTTCTTGATTTGAGTAATGATGTGATTGCGTTTCGAACCACATTAGAACAAGCGTTACAGCAAGAATTGTCCGCTCGACAGGGTTTATTAGGGTTTGGTGCAAAAGCATGGCTTGATTTAGGTAATGAAATTATTTTATTACCAACACTAGCTTATCAAGTATTCAAAAGTTTATTACAAACTATCCTTAAATCATTGTCGCATTTCACTGCGCTTGTGTGGGCCTCGTTAGCATTTTTGGAAGTCGTCTGGTTTGTCACATTTGTGTATATCAATAAATTTTTGGCACGGTTCTTGTTGGGAGTGCCCGATCATGAATTAGGGCATATCAATCCTAAATGGTTAAGCATTCAATTATTTCACAGTGTATTATGGGATTTCGCTTTTATAGCTAATGTTTATTGGCTTTTGTTATTTATGCGTATCCCATCACAAAATTTTAATTTTTTACTAAACCTGGGTTTAGTAGGGTTATTTTTTAAAGCCATTTTAACTCTGGCTAGACTTTGTTTGGTTGAAACGGTGCATGATAGAGCAGGGCATGATGTCAGGTTATATTACCGTTTGAAATGGACGATTTTAGTAGGTGGTGTGATTACGGCATGTACGGTATTTTTGCATCAATTGCCGCTTATTTACGAAATTAAAGATTTATTCTATCGTTTATTTTTAATTTTTGTAGCTATAGTGTCATTGCTTTTATTAAAATCCTGGGATGTGTTGCCAGGGCTTATTCTGCATTATATCGATGATGATCGTACTTATTTTAGAAAAGTGATACGATTATTAGGATTGTTATTTCCACTTGTATTATTGGTTAATGCAGTGATAGGTGTGTTTGGTTTTATTAATTTTGTATTAACGATGTCTTGGTATGAAAGTATTTTTCTTTTGGTTTTGATTGGGTATCTAATTGTTCGAGGTATTTTAGGTGAAATGATGGAGTTTTTCTCTCATCTTTTTATAAGGCATGTTAATAATGGTTGGTTATGGACAGAAGCATTTCTAAAACCTTTTGATAAGTTATTAAGTATCGCATTATTTTTAATAGCATGGATTGTTTTATTTTATATTTATGGTTGGGACATGCAATCGCCAGTGGTGGAGCGTTTACAATATATTTTGCATTACCCATTGGTCGATATTTTAAATACGAGCATTACATTAATAAGTATTATTGAACTTATGATTATCGTATCCATTTTATATTGGGTTGGGCGCTGGACTCGTGAGTTCATGTATCGTTTCTTGTTGTCACGCACTAAAGATTTGGGTGTCAGAAACAGCATAGCCATATTAACGCAATATACGATGATTGTGATTTGTATTTTAATAGGATTGCGTGTATTGGGTATTGATTTACGTGCATTGACTGTCGTGGCTGGTGCATTTGCATTCGGCGTAGGTTTAGGGTTGCGTGATCTGGCCAATAATTTTGCCTGTGGTTTTTTACTATTATTAGAACGTCCCATTCGTGTCGGTGATACGGTGACGATAGGTGTTCATGAAGGCGAGGTGATGCATATTGGAGGACGTGCAGTCACAGTTCGTACCTGGGACCATATGGAAGTATTAGTACCCAACGCAGAGATCTTTAGTAAAACATTTACTAATTGGACAGCAAAAGATTCTATTGTAAGAACGGTTATTGCTATCAAAATCCGTCGCCATGATAGTCCTTCAGATGTGCAGGCTTTGATATATCAAACGCTTGCTAATCATCAAAATGTATTATCAGAACCTGCCTCAGAAGTGTTTCTTAAAGAATTGGCGGATGAACAAATCGAATTTGAGGTACGTTATTTTGTGAATTTACGACAAGTTAAGTCACGCATCAGTGTGCGTTCTGAAGTGTTGGTTTTGATTTGGCAAGCGTTTGAAACACATGGCATTCAACCACCTTATCCACAGCATGAGGTTTTAATTAGAGGTAGTGTACCTTTATTGGCTCCGGTTAAATAATACAAGGTTTAGAGTATGAACAGTTGGAACGGCTTGGATTTTTTCGTTTTTTTGATTTTAGTAGTTAATACCATTAGAGGTATGTCGCGTGGTGCGGGTAAGGAACTCATTGCACTGATGTGTTTGAGTGCCGCGTTAATTTTCTCTATTAAATTTACAGTACCTTTGGCTAATTTTCTTGATCAATCTCCTATTATGGTTTCTGCTGTTGATAATAAATTTATTAGAAATTTTCTTCATTCTATAGATGCAGGGCCTTTCACATTGGGTATGGCATATGAGCTTATGTATACCATTAGCCTATTAATTTGTTTTGTGAGTGTCTTTTCTATCACAGAAGCTTGCATAACTTTTTCGGGATATGCAGAATCTTTGACTATCACCCAAGCAGTTGTGTATCGTAAAATTGGAGCTGCGATTGGTTTTACACGCGGTTATATTATTAGTCTTGTCTTTTTGTCTATATTGACACTGCATATTTTTAAAAATGAGTCTCCAAAATTCGTCTCCGGTTCATTTTTTATTAACTTATTTAGTTCACAAATCAAAAAATTTGATGATATGATCAGTTCACAGCAACCCGAAAATTATCAAGAGCTTTATAAAAGCCAACCGGTTAATGAGCAGGAGATTATTCAGCATTTGGGTAAGCCTGAAGAAACGCCGAAAAAAACTATAAACAGTTCATCCTGAGGAGGCTTTCTTACTTATGTTTTCCGGTATATATAGTCACTGAAATAGGATTTTTTGAGGCATTTTTTTGTGACTATAAGATATTACTTTTGTATAGATCAAAAAACATTAATGGATGATCATCTGTACGATTAGATTCCGTATCTAGTAACACAAATCCACTTTTTTCATAAAAGGCAACAGAATCACGCTTAGCATCAACAACAATAAACCGACACCCCACATGAGGCATAATTGCTAATCTCACATGGTTAATACACCAATCTAAAAATCGTGTGCCAAATCCATTGCCTTGTAAAGCCTTATCTATGGCTAATCGTGCAATTTTAACTGCTGGAAAAGCTTCATATCTCGAAGTAGCTGAAGATTCTTGCGGACGTTGTCCTTCATTTAACACAATCTCGCTGCTCATAAGAGTTATATATCCCCAGACTCGCGAAGATGAAGAAGTCTGATTAATAAGTACATAGGTTTTCGCAATTTCATATTGATGAAAGTCAAATGCTGACTTTTTCAAAAAAATTTTTAAAGGCGTATAAGCCTCGTTTCCAAGAGAAAGTTTTGTTGTATCATCATTAGATAAAATTTGGCGAAGAGTAAAATTTTCGGTATCTACCACACATCAGCCTTAGCCTTTTCGAGACGCTTTTTTTTCTTTCTTCATTGGACTAAAAGTGGCGTAACCCTTGGTTAGATATTCTTCAGCTAGAGGACAACCACGAACGATAGCAGCCTGTGCTAAAGCTAAAGGATTAGCAGGCATAGGATCACTGATTTGCTTTAAAAAGGCATCAGCGTCTTTACCGGAAAGCCGCCAACCTGAAAATGTAGATGTTTTAACAGCCATAATTCACCATCAATTAAGAATATCTAAGTATGTCCTTAAATAATAACGAAAAAATCTTGTTCTTCCTTGATGCGCTGAGATTATACTTCTTTCTATATGATTAGTATAGCAAATTCCCAGATTAATTGCCTAAATGTCTTACAATGTTGGCTCCGGCTAATTTCTTGTACCTGTAGCGCATGAAAAGAGGTCAGTATTGTTGCCGCAGTAACCTATCTCAATTCAATACTTGACCCTCTTCTAACTTAAGCATTTCTTAAGCATAGACATGGTATAATAGCTCTTTATTTAATCATTTTGAGACAACCTGTCTAAAATCTAGATTTAAAAAATTGTAAAACGAGGATAATGCATATGAAAGAAAGATTACTATTTCCGGCTCCAGAAGAAAAGCCTTTATTAAAAGCCTATGGCACTATCTCTGAAGACGTGCAACTCAATGTTCTCGATAACGACGATCCTACGGGAAATCAACAGTTCACTACAACAAAGTTACATTGCCAGTTAGAAAATGTAGAAACAGCAGAAAAGATTCTTGAAAGTAAAATATCTACCAACAAGAAGTCTTGCTTTCTAAGAGGTGTAAAAGGTATAGCTTGCACTACTATATTTACAACATTTTCAATACTTAGTTTTCAGTTTGATGATGAGTATGACTTTCTTGGATACGTTCTTGCACTCTCTGGTCTATTGACGGCATTCTGCGCGGTATGCTCTGTTGTAGATTGTGCAACAGGCATGATCTGCTCTCGAAAGAACGCGCATGACGATGGCTTCCTTCATCCTGATTTGGATAAATTTACACAATTAACACAAAAGGAAGTATCTCGTGTTGTAAGTATATTAGCTGATATCAAAAAAAATACAGGTGTAGTCATAAACAACATAGATGAAAACAGTAATGGCAATCAAGTGATCTCCACTTTAAATGCACTTACTAATGCAAAAAGAGACATCCGGTCTGCGGTAAGATTCGGTGATTATTTAACGTCTTCTTTATTTAAAACTAACCACTTTCATGGAACGAAAGCAATTCATAATATCATCGTTGATTATGTCGTAGATCCAAAGAAGCCAGAAGAAGAATATCGAGGGCGAAATCGTTTGAAATTTTCATTCAAGTAAATCAACAATCTTACCGGCAAAACCTGTTGATGTTGAACAGGTTTTTAAGCTTTATCTGTACTCGTCGTATCAACCGATGAATTTTTATATGAAATCACGGTATAACTGATACTATCTCCATGATTCGCGATGTCTATGACAGCATCTCCTCCTTGTTTCGCTGCAAGATGACGTATCGAATCTTTTAAATTGGCTTCCTGTCTTTTAATACCCACAAGGTTATATTTTGAAACGGTCTCATGACCTAATATGACATAAGGTTTATCAGGCTTTTGTTTTCCGGTATATATAGTCACTGAAATAGGATTTTTTGAGGCATTTTTTTGTGGTGGTGGAGTTGGAGTGGCTGTTTTATGAGATTGAGTCGTCACGCAGCCGGATAAGGCTAGCGCAAAAGATATACAAAATATTAAATTGATTAGTTTCATAGCAATATCCTTTTGCGTTTAAGAAAGACAAGTCCATAAAAATATAGTAGCGCAATGTATTAAGATAGTACAGAATTAAAAAAATATCAAAAATAAATTCTTATTTATCGGACAGATATAGCATCATTATAAGTGTCCGATATAAGAACTTGTAAAAATTATATCGGACACTTATAATGATGTTATATCTGTCCGGTATAAAATTTATGTTAATAGGTAGAAAAAAAGAAGTACAAGTTCTTAAAAAGATTTCAAAATCTTCAAATGCAGAGTTTGTCGTTTTGTATGGCAGAAGACGTATTGGGAAGACATTTTTAATACGAGAATTTTTTAGCCAACAAGACTGTTTATTTTTTCAATCCACAGGGTTGCAAAATGGTGCTTTAAAAAAACAATTGCGTCATTTTGCAGATGCTATGTCTAAAGCATTTACGCATGGCATTCAAATTAAAACTCCTACTTCATGGGATGACTGTTTTAGAACTTTAAATCAACTTATCGAAAATTCAAATGATAATCGCCAAAAGGTTCTATTCATGGATGAAGTTCCTTGGATGGCAACCAGAAAATCAGGTTTTTTAGAAGCGCTAGATTATTACTGGAATCGTTATTGGTCAACAAAATCAAATTTTATTTTAATCGTTTGTGGATCAAGTGCTTCTTGGTTAATAAAAAACATCATCTATAATAAAGGTGGTTTACATAACCGATGTACTTGTGAAATTAAACTTGACCCATTTGATTTAGAAGAAACGCATGAATATTTATTAAGTAGAAATATTAGATGTAACAAACGTCATACTTTAGAAATATATATGGCGCTTGGAGGTGTTCCATACTACTTAAATTATGTAGAAAAAGGATTGTCATCTGCTGAAAATATCCAAAATATTTTTTTTGACAAAAAAGCTCCATTAAGAGATGAATTTACAAAATTATTTAGATCACTTTTTAATGAAGCAGAAACTTATATTGAATTAATAAAACTTATTTCACAAAAGAAAGAAGGATTAAGTAGAGCTGAAATTGAGTCACTATCAAAATTATCACCGGGCGGAGGTCGTCTTACTGCGCGATTACATGATTTAGAACGAACCAGTTTTATTGAGACTCATATACCATGGAATAAACAAAGAGGTGAATATTTTAAAGTTACTGATGAATTTAGCTTATTTTACATTCATTGGCTATATTCTAAAAAAATAAAGAAGCTACCAGATAACTATTGGCTTAAACAAATTGAGAAACCCATTTATAATGTTTGGGCGGGATATGCGTTTGAAGCAGTATGTTATAAACATATTGATAAAATTGTAAAAGCACTTAACATTAAAACCGCAGATAATATATCTTCTTGGCGCCTAGTTTCAAGAAAAAACATAACACAAGGTGCGCAAATAGACTTATTAATAGATAGGAGTGATGATGCTATAACAGTATGTGAGATCAAATATACAGACAAAATGTTTTCCATTGATAAAAGTTATGCGGAGAATCTTAAGCGTAAAATAAAAGTATTTATAGAAAGTACACAGACTAAAAAACAAATTTTTCTAGCAATAATTAGCGCAACCGGATTAAAGAAAAATAACTATTCTGAAGAGCTGGTCACAAAAATAATAACATTGGATGATTTTTTTCAATAATGTTTTGATTTCATGACACTCATACATAATACTAACGTAAGATTTTTGCAGTAGAAGGTAGTAAGAATGACAAATAATTTCGACATCGCAAGACATGATTTATTAGACCCGGCAGGTATTACAGACCACCAATTACAACATGTTTTGGGTAAAGTGTTAGGCAATACTATTGATAATGCCGATTTATACTTTCAGTCTTCTTATTCAGAATCATGGGTGCTTGAAGATGGCATTATTAAAGGCGGGAGCTATAATATTGATCGTGGCGTAGGCGTGCGGGCCATGAGTGGTGAAAAAACTGGCTTTGCATATTCCGACGATATCGTATTGCCAGCACTCGAACAGGCAGCGCAAGCAGCAAAAAGTATTAGCCATCAGGATGGCCAACAAATCATTAAATCTCACGTGTGGTCACAAGGCCACCATCTCTATTTGCCATTAAATCCGCTAGATTCACTCAATGAGAACGATAAAATTGCCTTATTACAAAAAATTGATGTGTATACAAGAAAATTAGATCCTCGTGTCATTCAAGTGAGTGTTGCTTTGGCTTCAGAGTATGAAATTGTTCTTGTGATGGCTAGCGATGGACATATTGCAGCGGATGTACGACCTTTAGTCAGGTTAAATGTCAGTGTCGTTGTTGAACAAAATGGTAGACGCGAGTCAGGATATGCAGGTGGCGGCGGTCGATTTGATTATCAGTATTTTTTAGATGAAGATCGTGGTCTTGGTTATGGTAAGGAGGCCGTGCGTCAGGCTTTAGTAAACCTTGAAGCTATCGATGCACCTGCAGGCATGATGCCAGTCATATTAGGTCCAGGTTGGCCTGGTGTGCTTTTGCATGAGGCAGTGGGACATGGTTTAGAAGGTGATTTTAATCGAAAAGGTACATCTGTATTTAGCGGCAAAATGGGCGAAAAAGTCGCATCACCGTTGTGTACCGTGGTAGATGATGGGACGTTGCCAAACCGCCGTGGTTCATTAAATATCGATGATGAAGGTACGCCTACGCAATGCACCGTATTGATAGAAAACGGTATTCTCAAAAATTATATTCAAGACAAACGTAACGCTAGGCTCATGGGCATGCAGTCAACCGGAAACGGCAGACGCGAATCGTATGCGCATGTGCCTATGCCGCGTATGACAAATACCTATATGTTAAGCGGCAAATCAGAACCTGGAGAAATGATTGCATCTGTTAAAAAAGGTATTTATGCCGTGAATTTTGGCGGTGGGCAAGTTGATATTACTTCAGGTAAATTTGTATTTTCAGCAAGTGAAGCTTATTTGATCGAAAATGGAAAAATAACTGTACCTGTTAAAGGCGCAACCTTAATCGGCAATGGCGTTGAAGTCATGAATAAAATTTCCATGGTTGGAAACGATTTGCAACTTGATTCTGGCATTGGCGTTTGTGGTAAAGACGGTCAAAGCGTACCCGTAGGTGTAGGCCAACCTACTTTGCTAGTGGATATGTTGACAGTAGGTGGTACACATAGTGATTAAATAAAGATTTTTAGACCAAAAAAAGGTCTACTTGAGGTATAATTATATTAAATGCTACTAATGAGGTGCATTGATATGTTACCAAGAGACCGAACGTATAAAAATATTCTTGTAGTGGGAGCAGGTCCCATAGGTGATTGTTTCGTCTATAAATTAAAACAATTAGGTTTGAATCCAATTCAAATTGAGGAAAGACAACTTCGCACAAGACCCGGTATTCTAAATTCTGACATTTTTGACAAAATTTCAAAATACTTGAAGAAAGAAGTCAGGCCATCGGGCGAGCTTTCTCTGAGCAAAACAGGGATAAAAGATTTGGAAAACGCGCTAGAAAAAATACTTGTTGAAGAAGAGAAGATTACTCGTATTACGGGTAGATTTACGAATTTAACTAAAAACGGTGCTGAAGTTAGGTTATCATCAGGAGAAATTAAAACTATACCATGTGATTTAATTATTGATGCGACTGGTTCTAAAAGAAGTGTACTATCCACAGTAAATCAAATTTACGAAAAGAAAAAAGAAAATCCTCCGTTTCAATTCAGTGATGTGGGAAAGAATCCCGTTAAAAAACATTTTATTGCTTATGTAGGAATGGAACAAAAATATATAGATGAATTAGTAAAAAATCAAGTGACAGTTGCTGATACATTATCTACTTCACCAAAATTTGAAAATCTATTACCATTAGTTGAAATTTGTAAACTTCGTCGACAATTTGGTTGGGAACATTTCGGTAAGCCGCAAGTGGTAGTGAAGCCAATTAAGCCTAACAAAGTCTGTCTGTATGTAGAGATGCCAGAAGAATTAAAAACAGAGGATCATGAAAATTGGGTTAAAGCCGTATTAAAGTTAATCATACACGAGGATGTTCCATTTGCTCATTTAAAAGTTTCGGAAAGATATAAACTTCACCCTAAGCCCCGTTTTAATATTATTGATATGCAACCAAAAGAAACTACCCCATATTATTTTGAATCGGATGATTATCCTACAATTTTACCTATTGGAGATGCATTAATAGATCCCGATTATCGATTCGGTATTGGAATTAGAGAAGGTATAAATCGAATAAGAGCTTTATTAAGATGTATGAAAATTCGAGATGGTATGATAGAAATTAAATTTGATTCCTATCATAAGACAGTGAAGGCTATCATTGCCCAACAAAAAGATAAATTAAGTAATCGCTACACTCAACGAAGTCAAAATTTAGAAATTAACTGTAATCGATGGATTATAGAATATCCTTATATAAAATCGATATCCGATAGAAATGTTATTTTTCAAGAAATGATGACAAGCTCATTTCCAGGACGAGAAAAGCTTGTACGTGACTCATGTTCTAAGATTCATCAAGCTATAACTATAGCAGGAATTTTTTTTATAGATAATGAAAATCATCATACGTCTCAAAATTTTCAAATAGCAAAAAAATATTATGAATTTGCTTTAGAAATTTATTTGAATCTCATAAAATTTGATAAAAATTTTAAAGATGATTATAAAGAATATCTAACTTTATGTTCTAATGTCATAATTGTGTCAAAGGAATTAAATGATATTGATTCCATATTAAAGTATGCAGATATAGCATTAGATAGAGTTAAATTAAGTAACATTATGCCTGATGCAGAAAATGTTTTTGTTAAAATTATATATGACAAAATGTGGGCTTTATTATATAAAGCAGAAAATTTAAAAGAAAAAGATCAATTGAGCAGGGTTTTTACTGAAGTTGATTCGTTAATGAAACAATTAAATAAATATGAAGCTTTAGTAAAAGAAATGAAGCTTCCACTGGAGGAAATACTTCCACGATATGATGCTTTAGTTGATAGAATTAAACCTTCTTCTCAAGGTTCTCTTAAAAGAAGACGTGAGTGATGAGAATCAAGCGAAAAGATGCATCTATTCTATTTCATCACCTGGTATAGGTTTTGAATTTTTTACTCTATTTAATGCTTCTAAATAAGCCTTTTTACTCGCTGATTTTCCTCTCATGAGTAGGAAATCTTCGGTATCAAGCACGGCAAGTTTTTCAGCTATGGCCGTGATAAATAATTGATTCAAGGATGTATTTTCCTTCGCTGCTAAATGCTTAGCATGTTCAAATAGCGAATTCGGTAACCTTAAGGCATATTTACTCATTTTGTAATCCTCAATGAAGATAAATAATCTTTTGGCAGCATAATTTTTGTATTGAATTTTTCGGCTGCTACTAAAAAGTCCCTCATATTAAATGTGACAATGGCATCCGCTGATCCACTAATAGCGGTTTCAAGTACCATATCATCATTCGGATCCTTCAATTGTGGTCTCCACAAATAATATACATTGGTTTTAATACATTTGTCTGCCAGCATATCAAGAATTGCATTAACATCTTTGACACGAAGACCGGTGGTGCTTAAAAATGATTTACGTTTAAGCACATCTTCATATTCCAAAAATAATGCTACAGATAAAACAAACTTTACTTTATTATTTATGATTTGTTGTAACATCTGAAATGATGCACCATCTCTAGAGCGCAAACCCGCGACAAGTA
>Ga0207028_1001_pt1 | contig 144387 bp, 130 predicted proteins | sample Alteio_BWMinCont_41_FD_153287 | JGI IMG/M metagenome (GOLD analysis project Ga0207028, IMG submission 153287) | Enriched cells from forest soil in Barre Woods Harvard Forest LTER site, Petersham, Massachusetts, United States -... | ecosystem: Environmental > Terrestrial > Soil > Temperate forest... | reverse complement strand
TTAGTGATGCTGTAGTCGCCGTTATTATTACGATCATGGTGCTAGAAATAAAGGTTCCCGTAGGAACAGACTTTTCAGCACTTCAACCACTTATCCCAGTTTTTATCAGCTATGTGCTTAGTTTTGTTTTTATCGGTATTTATTGGAATAATCATCATCATTTAATGCAGGCTGCTGAAAAAATTAATGGGGCCATTCTTTGGGCCAATTTACATTTATTATTTTGGCTATCGTTGATCCCTTTTTTAACCGGTTGGATGGGTGAAAATGATTTTGCAACTCTCCCAGTAGCACTCTATGGCGTTGATTTGCTGATGGCAGGATGCGCTTACTTCATTCTTGCTCATTTACTGATTGCACATCATGGTAAAGACTCGATATTGGCTAAAGCACTTGGGAATGATAAAAAAGGAAAGATCTCGATATTACTCTATGCAATAGCGATACCGCTTGCCTTTTATTATGCATGGGCTTCCTATTTATTATATATAATCGTTGCTGTGATTTGGCTTATTCCAGATCGTAGAATCGAAAATATCTTACCTAAATAAAGGTGTCAGACACCGGTTAAAAACCTAAGTCTGACACCTTAGACTTTCAATAACCTTCTTTCTCTAATAATCGTCTTAAGCGGCTTAGCGCTTCTGTTTGGATCTGGCGTACACGCTCTCGGGTTATACCCATTTCTACCCCAACCTCTTCTAAGGTTTTTTGTTCATGCCCCATTAATCCAAAACGCCGTACGACCACTTCTTTATAAGTAGAGGGCAATTGTGCTAGCCAACCCGAAACATAGACTTGCAAATTTTGTTTTTCTATTTGTGAAATGGGATCGACCACCGATTCATCCGGTAAAGTATCCAAAAAAGTTTGTTCAAAGACAGAAGTCTGAGGAGACTCCAGAGAAGCCGTTCCTTCCAATAATAAAAATAACTCTTCAATTTCTTTTTCTGATCGATTCATTTTTTTGGCAACTTCTTCCAAACTCGGATAATGATCTTCTTCACGAGATAATTGTCTAACAACTTTAAAACAATTTCCGAGCTCTTTTAAAATGTGGATCGGTAAACGAACCATATGGACTTGGTTCATAATTCCGCGTTCAATCGATTGTCTTATCCACCAAGTTGCATAGGTTGAAAAACGAAATCCCCGTTCGGGATCAAACTTTTCAACTGCATGAATTAACCCTAAATTGCCTTCTTCAATTAAATCTAAAAATGACATGCCTCGGTTTAAATAACGACGAGCCAACTTTACAACCAAACGCAAATTACCTTCGATCATTTTTTGTCTGGCATGCATATCACCTTGTTTGGCTTTACGGGTGAGTTCTACCTCGTCTTTTGCAGACAATAGTGCATGATAACCGATTTCACTTAAATAGATCTGTGTAACATCACGACCATTATTATCTATTCGATATACATCTTGGCTCACGGATCGCTCCTTTTACCTATTCTTTTTTTTAGACAGTAAAATCTCGATTCTGTGGCAAAGATTGAAAAATAATGATTAGCTTGTTTGAAAATTAGAAATTTTTAACAGAGTTTTTCTAAATAAGGGTTCAAATTTTGGGCCACCCCAGCGTAATATAGCCGCAATTATCCAAAAACGAAGCATGCGACCCAACAATGAGGCCAGTAAAAACCAACCAAAGTGTAATTGCAAAACGCCTGCACCAATGGTAAAAATTTTATAGGGAATGATTGGTGAAATACATCCAAATAAAATCGCCCAAAAACCCCAGTTCTGAAACCATTGCATGGCTAAGTCATAATAGTGGCTGTAACCCATCAAGGTAATAAATGGGCTTATGATAAGATCAAAAGCAAAAAGACCTAGGGCATAGCCAAGCATACCACCTAAAACAGAAGCCACGATCGCTATATTGGCAAAATAAAAAGCGCGTTTTGGTTCTGAAACACTCATTGGTAAAATCATAAATAAAGGTGAGATAGGAAAAAGAGAAGAATCGACAAAGCTAACAAATCCTAAATACCAGGCTGCCTTGGGGTGTTTTGACCAGGATAATACTTTATCGTACCAAGAGACTAAAAAACGAAAATGCATTTAACGTACTCCGGATAATAAGGGAACAAATCGAACCCCTTCTAAAAATTTTTTTTGAAATTGATTACCGTTTCGTGTGATCATCATCAATACTTGCGCTCCAAGATCACCAACGGGAATAATCATTCGACCACCCTCATCTAATTGATCCATTAATAATTTAGGCACTTCTAAAGGTGCTGCTGTAACAATGATCCCTTGATAAGGAGCATGCTCTTTCCATCCTAGAAATCCATCCCCATATCTTTGATGAACGTTCTCTATTTTTAAAGCCCGTAAAGAACGTCCTGCCTGCAGGCTAAGAGCCTCGATCCGCTCGATAGTATACACTTCTTTAACCAGTTGCGACAAGATAGCTGCCTGATAACCAGTCCCTGTTCCCACTTCTAGCACTTTTTGTAAAGCTTGTCCCTGACACAGTTCCATGGTCATTCTAGCTACGATGTAGGGCTGTGATATAGTTTGACCACATTCAACCGGCAATGCAGAATCCTTATAGGCTTCTGGCCATAAATGCTTTTCCAAAAATAAATGCCGAGGAATATTTTCCATGGCATTCAACACAGAACCATCTGTTATTCCATTACACATCAGATGGTCTACCAGAGCCTTGCGTTCACGAGAATATTCATGTTCTTTTTTCAAGGATCGATCTCCTCTTCCCTAAATTTAAGTGATATTAATAGTAAATCTGTATAATAAAACAGTTATTTATCTATCAATTCATCTCTTGATTATTTAAGTATACCCCTAAGCTGAAAACTTAGATCCTAGATTTATTATTGACTTCTAGACTATTAGCAGCAATGTGCTGCGGAGGGGGAGGTAAGATTGGAACATTATTATTATTTGAATTTGGATATTGAAATAACACCCCGTTATTTATTGCTTGGTTTGAGGCTATTGGATTGGCTGTGGCATTATTGCTTGAGGAAATAACAGAAGAGGATATTGCGTTGCCTTTCAATTTAGAGAGATTAATCCCTAAAACTTTATTCATTGAATCTATAAACTTTTGACTAAATTCGCTTGGCGTATATTCTATACTAATAATAGAGGTATTAAGACAATATGCAAGTAATAATTTTAGGCAATTTCCTATGGAGTTTTGAAAGCCATTATCTCTGAGATCCAGATGAGTAATAGTAGGACACATGGCAATATTCCTAAAAAATGCCTGAATACCATCCATGGAAAGCTTACCCAAATTATTCGAGTGTAAGCTTAAGCTTTTAACTTGACTTGAAATAAGTGGCTTGCTCATTAAATCTAAGCAATCAGGGGCAATCTTATCAAAAGAATTATTAATGATAGATAAAGAGCTGATACTAGAACTCATTCCGATCTTATCAAAACAAAAACTAACAAGACTTTTTGGTGCATTATCTAAGAAATTATTTTTTAAAGTGAATTGAGTAATGGAATACATTGGCAATTGGTTGAAAGAAGTAAGGATAGGCGCAAGATTACAAATGAGTGAAAAATCTAATGCACAGGTCACTTCCGAACCAACACATGGTTCAGAATTAGGAAATTTATCATTCGTTTTTTTAAATCGAGATTCACACTCTTCTAGATTGTTATGTGATAAATTATTTTCTGTGCTAACTGATTCGGGTTTTTTTTCCTCTATCGCTATTAGTTCAGGTTCATCATCATGGAAATTGACAGGGGGAGGAGGACATACAAACCCTAGATCTAAGTCTAGTTGTTCTACATTGATTTTTTTTACAATGGATCCAAAAGGTACACTCATTAACGACAGCTCCAACAACAAGCTTAATGATTTATAAAAACGAAAGATGAGTATACTAAAACGAAAATCACCATTAAAACTGTTTTTTTTAACAGAGTTTAACGGGCGGGTTCAACCACTAAACAGAAGGTTTCACCTTGCTTTATCATGCCAAGTTCTGCCCTTGCCCGCTCTTCTAGGGCTTCTGGGCGTGCTTTTAATTCTTGGACATCGGCATCTAAAGCACGATTTCTTAAGGTTAATTGATTGATACTATTTTTTTCAACGATAATGGCCTTACTCAAACGTATGACATCTAAAATGCCGCCATCCCCTTCCCATAAACGATATTGAAGGATGAGCAATAATAGGCCCAATATCACAGTAACCCCTTTTTTCATTCGATTTTTCCTTTGCTTAAATTTTTATAGGGTGCAGATCCAGCATAATGCGCCTGGCTACCCAATTCTTCCTCTATTCTTAATAGTTGGTTATATTTAGCTGTTCTATCGGTTCTGGATAATGAACCCGTCTTGATTTGCCCGGCATTCGTGGCAACAGCAAGATCTGCAATTAAAGTATCTTCCGTTTCGCCTGAACGGTGAGAAATAATAGTGGCATAATGGGCATCTTTTGCCATTTGAATAGTCGCACGAGTCTCTGACAAGGTTCCTATTTGATTCGGTTTGATTAATATCGCGTTCGCGATGTTTTCTTCGATCCCTCTCGATAACATTTTTGTATTGGTTACAAAAAGATCATCACCCACCACTTGGATCTGTTTATTTAAAGCAGAGCTGAATAGCTTCCAACCTGCCCAGTCATCCTCACTCATCGCATCTTCAATTGAGATAATGGGGTATTGTTCTACCCAGTTTTGCAAATAAGAAACCCATTCTTTTGCCGTATAGCTTTTCTTATCCGATAAATGGTATTTGCCTTCCCGATAAAACTCGCTGCTCGCAATATCTAAAGCAAGGAATACATCTCGCCCCGATCGAAAACCCGCAAGCTGGATCGCTTCTAATATCAGTTCCAGGGCTGCTTGATTAGAGGATAAATTCGGTGCAAAACCTCCTTCGTCTCCCACACCGGTACTTAAACCCCGTTGTTTTAAAAGAGATTTTAAAGCCTGAAATATTTCAACGCCCCACCGAAGTGCTTCTTTAAAACTTGGCGCTCCCAGTGGAACAATCATGAATTCTTGAATATCAATATTATTATCCGCATGCATACCACCATTAATGATATTCATCAGCGGAACTGGAAGAGAATAAGGACTGGTATCATTTTGTCTTAATGCTTTGTAAAAGGGTGTTTTAACAGCATGCGCTGCGGCTCGTGCAGAGGCTATAGAAACCGCTAAAATAGCGTTAGCTCCTAAGCGACTTTTATTAGGGGTATCGTCCAATCGGATCAAGATATCATCTATTCCTTTTTGATGCCTAACATCGTGTCCTATCAGCGCATGTTGTATAGTGGTTTCAATCTGCTGAACAGCTTTAAGAACACCCTTGCCACCATAGCGTTGTGGGTCGTTATCTCTTAATTCTAAAGCTTCATGCACACCGGTCGATGCACCAGAAGGAACTGAAGCACGACCAAAAACACCTGAGGTTAAAACGACATCTGCCTCGACCGTTGGAAGCCCTCGTGAATCCAAAATTTCACGTGCTCGAATTTCCTTAATTTCTGCCAATTTTTGTTACCTCGTCTAATCCTTTCAAGGTTTCTAATAATTCTTCCATTTGATCTAAAGGCCAGGCATTGGGGCCATCGCTAAGCGCTTTTTCTGGGTTGGGATGGGTCTCCATAAATAAACCAGCAACTCCAACAGCAACCGCAGCGCGGGCCAAAATTGGAACAAATTCTCGTTGCCCGCTGGAAGCATTTCCTCTACCGCCGGGTAATTGAACAGAATGTGTTGCATCAAAGACAACCGGGCATTCTGTTTCTCTTAGAATAGCCAGCGATCGCATATCTGAAACTAAGTTATTGTAACCAAAGCTCACTCCCCGCTCACAAACCATAATAGCAGTGTTTCCAGCGGCTCTGGCCTTAGAAACCACATTAATCATATCCCAAGGCGCTAAGAATTGACCCTTTTTAATATTAACAGGCAAGCCACATTTTGCCACATTTTGGATAAAATTGGTTTGGCGGCATAGAAATGCGGGCGTTTGCAAAACATCGACAACGGATGCGACCTCTGATAAGGGCGTATCTTCGTGCACATCGGTGATAATAGGTACCTTAATGGTTTTTTTAACGAGTTCAAGAATTCGTAAACCTTCTTCAAAACCTAAGCCACGAAAGTTCTCGTGCGAGGTACGATTCGCTTTATCAAATGAAGATTTGTATATAAAGTGAATGTTTAAACGATCGGTTATTTCCTTTAATTTGCCCGCTGTATCTATAGCAAGTGCTTCGCTTTCGATAACACAAGGGCCAGCCAATAAAAAAAAGGGCTTTTGATTGCCAACTCGCACGCCACATAAATCGATAATAGAACTTGGCATTTATTTTTCTCCTTTTTTGTGCCTTAAAGCTGCTTGAATAAAATGAATAAATAAAGGATGCCCATCTCTGGGGGTTGAGAGAAATTCGGGATGAAATTGACAAGCTACAAACCAAGGGTGATCCGATATTTCTATCATTTCTACTAAGCTTCCATCCGCCGAATATCCGGAAATCTTAAGATTTGCCTTTTCTAGAGCAGGCAAGAGGGTATTATTGACTTCGTAGCGATGTCGATGGCGTTCAAAAATATTGTCTTTGCCATAAATTTTTCGTGCTAGACTTCCAACAACTAATTGGCATTTTTGTGCGCCTAAGCGCATGCTGCCCCCTAAATGGCTCGTTTCGTTGCGCGACTCTCGCGTTCCTAGCTCTGTTAACCACTCGGTGACCAAAGCAACCACAGGATAGTGTGTTTTGATATCAAATTCAGTACTGTTGGCATTTTTCATAGTAGTAAGATTTCTGGCGTATTCAATAACCGCCACTTGTAAACCTAAGCAAATTCCTAAATAGGGAATTTTATTCTCACGAGCATATTCGACCGTTTTAATCATGCCCTCTACACCACGGCTCCCAAATCCACCCGGAACCAAAATGGCATCGTTTCCTTTCAGAACATCGGTTCCTTCTCGTTCAATAATTTCTGCATCTATATACTCAATCTTTACCCGTAGATCGGTATGGATACCGGCATGTAATAAAGCTTCGTTCAAAGATTTATAGGCATCGGCATAATTAATATATTTTCCTACCAATGCGATCTGAACTTCTCCTTTGGGGTGTTTTTGCCGTTCCACCACCTTTTCCCATTCAGAAAGGTTGGCGGGTGCTGCCTGTAGATTTAATTTTTTTAATACGATGTCATCTAAGCCTTCCGCCTTTAACAACATAGGAATTTCATAAATAGAGGGCATATCGGGGGCAGGAATAACGGCTGCTTCCTCAACATTGGTAAAAAGGGCAATTTTTTTACGCTCGGATTGATGGAATGGATTTTGACATCGACAAATTAAAATATCAGGTTGTATACCAATCGATCGTAATTCTTTCACGGAATGTTGTGTGGGTTTTGTCTTAATCTCGCCTGCCGTTGCGATATAAGGAACCAAGGTTAAATGAATAAATACAGTACGCTCAGCACCCAACTCCATTCTAAGCTGTCGAATAGCTTCTAAAAAAGGTAAAGATTCGATATCGCCAACAGTTCCCCCAATTTCAACCAAGACAACATCAAATCCCTTAGTGTTTTCTAATATGCAACGTTTTATTTCGTCGGTAATGTGAGGGATCACTTGAACCGTTGCGCCCAGATAATCACCACGACGTTCTTTTGCAATCACCTCGCCATAAATGCGACCCGTGGTAAAATTATTATTTCGCGACATGGTGGTTCGTACATAGCGTTCGTAGTAACCCAGATCAAGATCAGTCTCTGCCCCATCGTTGGTCACAAAGACTTCACCATGTTGGAATGGGCTCATGGTGCCAGGATCTACATTTATGTAGGGATCAAATTTTAATAAAGTGACTTTAAGCCCCCGGGATTCTAAAACAGCAGCCAAAGAAGCAGCCGCTATCCCCTTACCCAAAGAAGAAACTACACCACCCGTCACAAAGATATATCGTGTCATGATCGCTTTTTACCTTTAAAAAATATCAGAATTTAAAATTAAAGATCTCTAGTAGACGGAAAGAAATTTTATCATAAGGTGATGGACAGTACAAATAAAGGAAATATGCCAACTAACTGGCTTCTGATTCAGGGCTATCTTGAGTATTTTTAGTATAATTTCTGACGCTTAACTCATCTTTAACCCGGCGGATCTCATATTGACTGATCTTTAGCTTTGGGCGAGATCCCGCTGATGCTTTTAAGATTTCTCTATCGATCCTTTCCATATGATCTCTACTTGGCAAGGTATACGATAACTTTTGGAGCCAGCAACGAATAACCCCCTTACGACGCACGGGATCTAACGCTAATAAACCCGATACCGAAAGATTACCAGCCGCTTTGCCCTGCACCGTTTGCAAATCGTTGACTGCGAGTACTTGAACAGCCGTTGCGGTTTCAAGACAAAGTTCTGCTGCACGCCCCACAGAACGAAGTACCCGAGGCCATCTTGCAACCACAAGAGGCATGATTTCATGGCGCAGAAAATTCCGATCGAACCTGCGATTTGTATTACTTTCATCTTCGATCCAAACTAATTTTCTTTGCTTAGCGTAGTCTTCAATTTCTTCTTTGGGCGTATTTAATAAAGGTCTTATCAATTCGCCTTTACCAAAACTCGTTTTTTCATTCATACCACCCAAACCTAAAGGTCCACTTCCTCGAAATAATCGAAGTAAGATGGTTTCTGCCTGATCAGCTTCGTGATGGGCCAATACTAAACATTCCCCTTCCTTTAAGAAGCTATCGAAAGCAGAAAATCTTGCCTCCCTGGCAACTTCTTCTGGACTTCGACCTTCTATCTCATTACCATCTACCCATAATACATTTAAAGGCACTTGTAATTCTGAGCAGACTTGTTCGCAATGTTCTACCCAAAGATCTGCCTTTGGGCTAATACCATGATGAATATGTAAAGCGCCGACTTCATAACCCGGACAGTTTTTAAAGCTAAGAACCATGAGATCCAAGAGAACATGAGAATCGATCCCGCCACTAAAAGCTACCCACAAGCGCTTAGATTGGGTGAGATTTTGTATGGTTTTTATTATTTTTTCAGGACTTAAGTTTAAAGGCCAACAGACATCCATCGCTGATACCGTTTCTTCAGTAATTTTTCGGTTGAAAGATTTTTAAAGGATTTCAAATTTTGTATTAAGACATTTTTGATATTCATGGCTATCTCATCAACATTACGATGAGCGCCTCCCAAAGGTTCTGGAATAATTTCATCAATTAAGCCCAATTTTAAAAGACGAGTTGCAGTGATCCCCATGATCTCTGCTGCTTCCTCGGCCTTTGAAGCACTTTTCCATAAAATGGTCGCGCAACCCTCAGGAGAAATAGTGGCATAATAAGCATATTGTAGCATTAAAGTTTTATCTCCCACGCCAATGCCAAGGGCTCCACCCGAACACCCTTCTCCAATCACCACACATAAAATGGGAACCTTAATTTTTGAAAATACTAAGAGATTACGGGCAATGGCCTCACTTTGTCCCCGCGCTTCAGCACCGACACCCGGATAAGCGCCAGGTGTATCAATCAAAGAAATAATGGGGATCTGGAATTTTTCAGCAAGTTTGGCTAAACGCAATGCCTTGCGATAACCTTCAGGATGCATCATTCCGAAATTGCGAATTAATTTTTCTTTGGTATCTCGACCTTTTTGCTGGCCAATAATCATCACTGGCTCGTTATCTAAATTCGCAAGTCCAGCGACTAAGGCCTTATCGTCTGCATAGGCTCTATCCCCATGAAGCTCTTCAAAATCAGTAAAGATCCTAGAGATATAATCCAGGGTAAAGGGCCGTTGAGGATGTCTTGCCAGCTGAACAATTTGCCAATCGGTTAGAGAGCGAAAAATGGATTCGGTTAATTCCCGGCTTTTGTTCTCTAGCCTTGTAATTTCTTCTTGAATATTGATAACACTATCATTGCCAACCAAGCGAAGTTCTTGGATCTTGGCTTCAAGCTCTGCGATAGGTCTTTCAAATTCTAAATAATTTACAATTAAACTCATTAAACTAACTCTGTTTTGTAATACTAACCCCTCCAGGTTACCGAAAAATGGAGATTTAGACAAATATCCTCGATTATAAGTTATATAGCTTAAACTTTCGAGATCTTGTCAAGATTTTTTAGGGCTTCTATAAAGCGATCGCTAACATCAATGTCATTTGTACTGTGTTTTATGGTGTTGCAGCTAACAATTTTAATACCTGGAAGTGATGATAATTCTTGTAAAGCAGAGCCTGCAAAAATGGCATGAACGCCAATGCAAACGGGTGAAGCCATCCCTATCCTCATTAAAACTTGGCTGGCTGCCAGCATTGTCTTACCCGTTGAAATAATATCATCTACTAATACAGGCGCTCGAAATTTAAAATCCTCAATATTCGGAATGCTTATTTCAACAGTCTTATCCCCTAGTCTTCTTTTTTCTAAAATAAGAAAAGGCGCCTTAATTTGGTTTGCAATACTTTCTGCCCACTGTTTACTCTCTTTATCTGGCCCAATAATGAGGGGATCGTGAACATGGTTTTTTATCCAATTGGCTATATTATCTGCAGCACTTAAGGTGAAAGTTTCACTAGTATATATTTCATTTAAATGCTTATAACGATGTAAATGTGGATCCATGGTCATCAACCAATCTAGGTTCTTTGATAAAATGCTGGCAAAATAACGGGAAGTAACCCCCTCCCCTTTTTTAAACTGTGCATCCTGGCGCAAATAGGCTAAATAAGGTGCAATAAAACCAATACGTTTCGCACCCAGCTCTTTTGCGGTTTGAATAAAAAAAAGAATAGATAAAATTTTATTGTCTGGGTGATCCAAATTATCCACTAAAATAATTTCTCTATCTTTGATATCCGAATCAATTCTAATATAAATTTCACCATCTGGAAAATGATGAACCTCCAAAATCCCCTTTTCGAATCTTAATTCGCTCAGTAATATTTCCGCAAGCGGAATCGTTTCATTTAAAGTAAATAGTATAGGTTTTTTAAGCGAGTTCATTCGGTTTCTCGCAAATAAATGGTTTGCTTTTTTTCTTGTTTATAACTTAAGGCATACTGTAATTCGCCTTTGGTTTCGGAATAAATGGTATATAAAGGTTGCCCCTTTTCAACCAAGGAACCAATGGAAACCTGTAATTCTAGTCCTGCTGCTTTAGCATGAGGGGCTCCAGCGAGCTTAGCAATTTGAGCTAAGCGCCGATTATCAATAACTTCCACCACTCCACTTTTACCAGAAACAATTGTGTAGCAAAAACGTGCTTTTTTGGGCTCATTAAAACCTCCTTGCGCTAAACAGATTGCCTGGAATTTTTCGAAAGCTTTTCCACTATCTAAAATTTCTCTGGCTAATGGTTCGCCTGTGCCTGGCTTTACGGTATTGGAAAATTCCAAAATAGCCCCCGCTAATTGCAAAGAATGTTCTCGCAGATCTTGCGGGGCTTTTGAGTGATTTTGTAAAACAGACAATACATCTTTAGCTTCCAAACACGGCCCAATCCCTCGACCAATGGGTTGCGAACCATCGCTTAATAAAGCCCTAACGGTTAAACCTAATTCTTTCCCTATTATTTCTAAGTTTTTTTTCAAACCATTTGCCGTTTCTAGATCCCTAACCTTAGCCGTTGGGCCAACAGGGATATCAATAACCGTATGTGTAGAACCCGCTGCAATTTTCTTGGATAGAACGGAAGCGATTAATTGACCTTCACTATCGAGATCTAAAGCGCGTTCAATTCGAATTAAGAGATCATCGGTTGGGCTTAAAGAAATGGCACCTCCCCAAATGATACATCCATTCTCTTGTTCTACAACTTTTCGCATGGCTTTTATATTTAATTCAACCGGCGCAAAGACTTCCATGGTATCTGCAGTACCTGCAGGCGAAGTAATCGCTCTAGAAGAGGTTTTAGGAATGGTTAAACCGAAGGCAGCAACGATAGGAACGATTATCAAACTAGTACGATTACCCGGAAGCCCCCCAACGCAATGTTTGTCTACAACCAATTTTGAATGCCAATGTAAACATTCACCACTGGAAATCATAGCTTTGGTAAGATCACGAATTTCAGAAATATTTAATCTTCCCCCCGCACAAGCTGTTATAAAAGAGGCAATATGAATATCTGAAAGTCTCCCATATAACACATCATTAATTATCGTACTTATTTCTTGATTATTTAATACATTGCCATAGACTTTTTTGCGAATATAGCTCAAGGAAACTAAAGGTTTAGGATGAGATAACCCTATGGTGTCTCCCTCTTTAACACCTAATAATTCCCAAGCATATTCCGATAAGCTGGCCTCATCATCCATAAGAAGATCGGATTGGATAATATTAAGGGTTGCTACAATAAATTGATCACCAAAATTAACAGAAATTCGGGCTTGGGCGACAAACCCTTCAGAACGGCAAACGGGACAATTTTCTTTTAAATAAAGAATAGCTTCTTTATAAGTATCAATACCAAGGCGCTTTAATTTCAAGTTATATTTTTGAGCTTTATTCATAATGATCCCAAAAAAATAGCTATCAAGCTAATAAAAGTTCACACTTTTTAAGTATAATCGCAAATCAAATATCTTGCAGCGAAAGCCATCGATAGTATGGGATCATTTCAAATCTTATTCTTAGTTGGTTTGCAACCTCATAAGGATTTCTTTATTTTTTAAATGACAAAAACCTTAATCTTGGGGTCTGTGTAAATTATTTCCTTGCTCACCAAGGTTAATTTCAGCAGGAGCTACCTGATAAATTTGAGAAGACGAGGATGAATTTCTTATCTGCAACTGTGGTGTAAAAATAACAGCCTTTGTTGCAATCGAATGGCCATTGTCTGCAATTAGTGAATAGCTATCCACTATTGGTAGTGGCGAAAAGACTAAGCTTGAGGTGTCCAACTCATTATTTGGTTCCACTAGCGTATTTACTTTTGGACCTATAACTACAGTCCCTGCATTAGAAGCACCTTCTACAACTATTTTCAATTTAGTATTAGAACTAGGTTCTTCATCAGAAAATCTTCCCAAACAGGAACCAATCCAATCATAAAAGCTAAGACCTATTTGATTACCATAGCCCAAAGCAACTGCCGAAGATTTGATTACAGATAGGAAGGTACTAGCAGAACGCATGGCACCAGCCGTCGCAGTTCCAACACCAAACAAGATGGATGCAGCAACTATTCCCAGACGATCGCCCATTGTTGTACGACGAGCAGAATCTTTATCTCTTTCTTCTTGACTGGAAATCAGATCATTCATAGATTCTACATTTTCTTCAATCAACGTTCTAACAAGAATATTCTTATCCAATTTTTCCTTAGCCATATTCAGCTCAAATTCTAATAACAATTCCGATAATGATTGTAGTTCTCTATCAAATTGATCTTGCATTCTTATTCTTCCTTGTTCTAGTTCCTTTTCTATTTTCGGCTTTTTTTGTTGCAACGAAGCATTTAACAGTGTTTTTAGTCCTTGTTTAATATTTTCTGTAAATTCGATTTCTTTATTTAATATTTTCAGAATAAATCCTTTGAGTGATTCTGGGTCCTTGAAATTTTTATCAGTCTTCGTTAAGCTCAGTCCGTTTTCAGTTGAAACGCTTGATAGAACGGGTACAATCTCATTTATAAGACTTGATCTATGGCTTTGGTTTGTTATATTTTGCAATTCAGCTTCGCCTTTAACTTCCATTTCCTTTTCACGTTTGGCTTTCAATTCGGAAATACAGTCAGCATATTGTTTTCTTCCCTCTTGTTCTAGCGCTTCAACTAGCTCTTTAACTTTTTGAGCCAAGGGCAATTCGACTAGTGCAGGGACTATAACAGCAGGTTTTTGGGGATGATGGCAAAATTGTTCCATACAAGAATCATAAAAATTACCAATTTTATGGAAAAATCTCCGACCAAAAGGTGTTGCCACAGCCATGATGGGTACGCCTGCACTAATGATAATAGTAAACCAATCTAAGGTACCTGTTACGGCCCCGGCAATAATTGCCGAAATGACTACGGGTGTTCCTACAGCGAGACCAAAACGATCTCCTACACGAACTTTCAATTGTATAGAGCGCGCTTCATTATTTCTTTTTGCAGCTATGGTGTTTACTCTTTCCTTACCCTTATCTAATAACTCCCCACTATATTTCGTATCTGTCTCATCGCTCGCGGTTCTTCTCTTGTCATATAAAGCATGCAAAGTCTTTCTGGCTGTTTCCTGTAATTGATCCATGCTTTGTAATTTAATTTTGTCTTCTTTTTTCAATTTTTCTATTTCTTTTTCATGCGCAGCTTCCAACGTTAAAATCGTTTCTTTTAATTCTTTAATAAAAGTGTTGTCACCTGCAACGGTTACCAAGAGCTCTTTCATTGTATCGAAAAGTTGCCCTTCAGGACTCTGTGACAATTTTCTTTTAGTTTGAGAGGCTAGGCCTGAACTTGTTAACATTTATATGAATCTCCAAAAAGGTTAAGGTTATCATCTATATCCTTTCATTTTATGAGTAACTACATTGATATAGATGGCTTAAGTAAAGTAACTAAGCTTATCAAGATTTAAGATTGGAATCAATAGCAAAAGTGTAAAGGGTAGGTACAAATAATTCGAAATAATTTTCTGAATTTATTAAAATTTATTTAAAAATGAGGGGCTGACAAGCTGAGGGGCCAGATTTGACCCCTCAAATTTTACAAAACCTATCTCACCGACGGTCTTGGTTTTTTCAAAACCCTAGATTTTAAATTAGGATCTGTATTAAGAGCGTCCGGCGCCCGAGTTATTCCACCGCCACCTGGGGTAACTTGTGCTGTAAGACCATTATTGATTTTAATATAGGTTGTTTGACCATTTTCACCAATCACTCGATTACAACCTTTGACAGCCAGTATTTCCATCTCAATACCATTACCTCGATCATTAGCTTCAGCGCCAAGCCTATCTTTAATGCCAAGCGTATCCTTGACTGAAGAAACCAAACCGACACTAATCGTGCCATCGTGATTACCAGCCCCCTTGCCTCGATTTGCTGGGGTTACTGCTGCTCCCGCCGTAAACCCAAGTACATGAACATCCATCTCTTTTCCATTCCGATTTACGGGTACTGGCTTCTCGGATAATAGAGTGACGTGATTAGTGCCACCATAAACACCAACCCGTGGCAGTGTAGTGTTTTTAGGGGTGAAAACAAGCGCGCGACCAGATGAACCCGTCGCTTGAATTCTATTAAACAGAGACTTTCCATTTGAAGCGATAATTGCTTGATTTCCTAAAGAAAGCAGACCCCGCTTAAAGGGTATGTATTTTACATCTCCATTCGGGGTTCGGAATTTTGCAATTCCACCTTCTTTTTTCGGATTTGTATAAATTGTTTCTAAGGTTCCTTCGAAAACTTTGCCACCCTTTTCTTGGATATATTTGCTTAGCGACTTTTTATAGTTACCAGCTAGAACTGCATCATGATCTTTAACTTTAAAGGCTTGCCCTTTAATTGCAAAACCATATTTTTTCATTAAATCGTCAGGAGACACATCAGAAAAAGTGCGGCCTTCTTTTTCCAAATTTTTCTTTTGGGCTTCTAAATCCGCTATCTCTTGTTCGTTGCGGGCGATAACAAGTCCCCCTCTACCGGATAACAAGAGTTTACCGCCCATCTCTTCATTCAATTTATTAAACAATTGTTCATTAAACACACATTGTTCAGAGACCTTATCAACTTCTGCTTTCCTAAATTCTGGCCCCATTGATTTTTTCTTTTCAAATTTAATGGCAACACTCAGAGCCGACAACCATTCTTCTGGGTGTTTTAAAAAGCCAATCACATCTAAGGTTCTCCAAGGATATAAGCCGGTTTTTTCTATTTCTTCATAGCTTTTTCGTTTAAAGAATAGACGAATTTGATCCATTATAAAATCACGTGGCTTCAAACCGGTTGGGGCTTCTGCATCACCATCTTCTTCAACGTGAAAGGCAGATCCATAGGCAATTTGCCAATTATTATTACAGGCATAAATAACATCTTGGTTTCCATCCATGGCTTCGGCAGCTGCTAATATTAAAGCGGGAGGTCCACCAACCGACAAGATGGTGTTTGTTTTTTCTAACTCTGCTGTAGAAACAGGACACTCTTCTATAGGTCTTATTTGAACGGGTGTTTTCTCTGCTAAAGAATTTTGAAATTCCTCAACATTGTTGGGCAATAAATGAGATAACTCTGGAAAATTTTGACGAAAGAGTTCTATCGCTTTTTTATCTTTTGTAATAAAAGGCTCATGCATCCCGGAAACCCAATGTTTTTTAAGCTGCTCGCGCGTGTGTTCAGCAAATTCATCCGTTCCTTTGACAGTTTGCCGCTTTTGATGCACAACAAAGTTCGTTGCAATCCCTGTAGTTGCAGCAGCTGTCACTACACCCACTTTGCCTAACCTAGACAAGTTTGAAAACTTTGTTGCTGCAGCTGCGGTTAGTTTAGAAAACTGTGAAAACGTAAACATAGAAAACTCCTTACAACTTTAAATTGTTAACAGGAAATGAATTGCAAACTCACAATAGTTCGCGATGAAACAAAAATGTTTTCACAAGGTATCTCTTTTGAAAAAATTTCCTTGCCTTGAACATCAAGATATCTCCTCACAAAGTTTGCAAGATTAATTACAAAAACTTTTGATAAGTTTTAGTATTTATACAATATTTTTTAAATATATACTACATAAATTTTGTATATATACAAAGCATGTATACCAACGTAAAAATTGAGTTACAGTACACGGAATAGATTTAATCTAAGGAGATTCAAAGGGTTTGATTGCTGTATTCATTCGGTATTCTTTTGGTGTAAACTTAAAGTATGAATAGTCAATTAAAGAGCAATATAAAAAAACAACTTTCCGCATTGAACTTGTCAGTTAGTGAGCTTGAGAGGAGGGCGGGCTTAAAACAAAGCGCTTTATACAATATTCTTTCGGATCGATCCAAAAATCCCAGTGTCGAAATTGTGAATGCCATTGCTAAAGAACTTAATTGCACTATTGAAGAATTGCTGGGTGAAGAAGTCCATTCTCATATTACAGAGAGAACTTCTGAAGAAGAAACGGCGGACGACTACCCTTGGAATGCAAAGCTATATATAAAAGCTATACAGACTATTCAAACCATTTTGGAACAAAAAAATATTCATTTGTCCAAAAAGCAAGTATTGGCTTGTGTTGACGAAGTATACAAATATTCTAGTGGGATTTCTGAAGACATCGATCGCAGATTTGCAGAGTGGATAATCGATAAACTTTTACGCCAGTAAATGGTCTTTGGATTCTGAAGTCCGAAAATAGCGATGACAGATAATAAATGTCAAACCATTCAATACCACTCCAAAAATGGTACCGACGAGAGCACCATCCTCGATACTCGTCGAATGATAAGGATCGATAGTATTCCAAATAATAACACCCGCTACACCTGTGACCGCTGAAATTAAGAAAGTCTTATCGGAAGATTGGACGCCAAAAATAGCTGCAATCAGCGGGGTTAAGATAAAGGGTGTCCAAAATTGGTAGGAATATAGCAAAATATCAATGGAATTCGAAGTGCTTAAGCTAATAATAATAGCCACTACACCAATAATGAGTGTTATCGATCGATATAAGAGTAGATCTTTATTTTTACTTTTTCCAATCAAACCCAATGGTATCAAAATATCTTGTGAAAATGTGATAGAAATACTGTTTAAAAATGAATCAACGGATGACATAATCACCGCAAACAATGCGGCTATCGCCATACCTTTAAGCCCGATGGGCATAACCGTTTGGATAAGATAAGGTAAAGCAAAAGCGGGTGAGATATTTGGTGCCAAAATTAAAGCAACCATTCCTATACAACCAATGGTCAAGAAAAAGAAAATAGAATAAAATCCACTCCATAAAGTACCACGTTTGGTTTCTCTAAAGGTTCTTCCTATTAGTAAACGCTGCATATAGGGTGGAATCAGGGTTTCACCTAGAAAGAAGCTTATAAATAAGACAGCAAGCGTTTTTAGATCGAAAGTAGAGAGGGCATTCAAATGTGACTCTGGAAGAGACTGAATGAAAGGAGATAATCCACCTATTTCCTGGATCCCAAAAAACAAGACTAAGGGGATAACAAGAGTAAATACAACAAAATGAAGGACATCCACAGCAACAACCGATTTTAAACCGCCCAGGGTTGCATAGATAATAACGATACCACCAGCCAGCAATGCGCCAATGGCGGGAGGCGGTCCTAAAAAAGTATGTAAAATACTTCCACAAGCAGCAAGCTGGGCTCCTATAATACCTCCACAGACTAAAACGGAAGCTACGCCTGTTATAATCTTTGCCCTTTTGCCGTAAGCTCTTCCCATAATATCGCCCACCGTCAAAACATTTTGAAAGGATTGCATACGAGGCGCTATAAACCATCCTATTAATATTTCTTTCAAGCTAAAACCCCAAACGGCAACAATAAACGCAATTCCATAAAGATATGTTTTTTCTGCAAACCCAATGGTAAAACCACCACCTATATAAGAAGCGGATAGCGTTGTGAAAACGATCCAAGCCGGGTAGTTTCTCCCCCCCGTTTGGTAGTCTTCTTTGGTGCCCACTTTATTACCTACCCATATCCCTAATACTAGGGTAATTAACAGGTAACAAAAGACAATAATAATATCTGTCATACTCAAACCTTAAAATTATATGTTACCTATCTTAATTGAAAACTTTAGTTATTTAAAGTATTATTACAAGTTAAGTTAAGTATATATACACTTTAGTTGTTTGACTAAATATATATTTTTGATCAAAAAATCAGTTTAAATCTTAGCAAAACTATTTTCGGATAAAAATATTATGATAATAAGTATTAAACCAAAATTTAACAGTTTGTCTTTATCAAACGAATATTTTATTTACCTTTCTAGTATTGTTTCAATTTTATTTATTTCCTGCATTTTTTACTACAGTTATAGCTACAGCACTAATATGAGTGATAAAAAGGAGGAAATGGTAAGGCTAACCCAAGATTTCGAACAAAAGCTAGGAAATACTATTGAAGCCTTCAAAGATAAAAAGAAAAAAAATGGTGACGATCTGAATGCCGCTATACAGACTAAAGAGTTCCAAGACTATCTAAAGAAAATTGAAGAAAATAAGGGAATTAGTTTTATCTTGGTTGATAACGGCTGCAAACTCATCTTTTCATCCTCAAATAATTCTTTTAGTGCAAATTCAACTATCTGTAAACAAACCTCCGTTGATCTTACAAAGGGACCGAGTGGATTTCTCTCGCAATCACTCCTGGCAGGAACTACCCATTATTCTTATTATCAAAAGTTACGCAATTCCCCCTTTATAGTGTTTACGGGTTTCGATAAAAATAAGCTTGAGCAAGAACTTCATAATCATGTTTTACCCAAACTCTATGAATTGATAATCGTCGGTTTATTTTGTTTAATTATCCTCTACTTTTTTAGAAAAAGATTAATAACCCCCATCTCTACCCTTTCTAACTATGCAACCCTCATTTCTAAAGGCAATACAAGCATTAAAATTCCGAAACAAAACTCCATTGAATTATATAATTTAGCCAAAGCCTTAGTTCTTGTTAAACATTATATTAAAAGAAAGGATATCTACAGACAGAAACTGGAATTGGCTAATGAAATCATTAATACCTCTGCAGAAGCAAGAGAAGATTTTGTAAAAAGTATTAATCAAGAGTTAACATACCCCTTAAAAGAAATTTTAATTTGTGCTGAAATTTTACTAAAAGACATTTCCGAAAAACAATACCTCTCTCTGGATATTCAAAAAACTATTAAATGTGTAGAAAAAATTCGAGAGGCCGCCTTAAATATCAAATCCAAAACCTCCAGCTCCTTAAATTTATCTCATTTTGATTTTAATAACATTATAAAGCAAGCGGTTCAAATTAATCTTAAGCATAGTTTTATAAAGAATATAACATTAGAGTCAAATTTAGCTGAAAACATTCCAACCATGGTGGGGGATGAATTAAAGCTAACCAAAATTATGGTGGGATTAATCTCTCAATCTATTGATAATTCATCGGAAAACCAAAAAATAATCATATCAACCTCTACCTTCTTAAAGGAAACGTTTGCCTTTCTAGAAATCACGATTAAAGATTCCAGTTTTGGCTTAAGTGAAGAAGAACTAAAGAGAATACAAGAAAGTATCGGCTGGAAAGATGAAAATACTTTGTTCAGCAATATGGAATATACCTTTATCGAAAAATTTGTAAAAATGCATAATGGTACACTGGTGATTGAAAACAAAATGCATGAAGGCAGAACAGTCACGCTTACATTTCCAATAGAAAGAGATCAAGATCCCATTTCAAAAACAGGCAAAGATAATCTTTATTATTTGCATTCGAAAAAACTCGAGAAAGTCTAATCTGATTGCCTTCCTTGACCAAAAATCCGACATCCCCCGAAATTCACTTACATTTCAAAATCATGTTCTTTAGGGTATTGCTCCCCTGCCACTGCTCCAGTTGGAATTAATCTATTCACTTCTGCAAGCTCTTCCGCTGTTAGTTTAATATCAGCCGCTCCCATATTTTCAGTCAGCCTATCGATTGAACGAGTACCAGGAATTGGAATAATATCTTCCCCTTGGGATAAAAGCCAAGCAATCGCAAATTGTGCGGGTGTGCAATTCTTGTTGCCTGCAAGCTTAATAATGGAATCTACTATTTTTAGATTTTTTTCTAAATTCAGATCTTGAAACCTAGGCAGTATTCGCCGAAAATCGTGTGCATCGAGCTTTGAAATATCTCGGACCTTCCCTGATAAAAATCCTCGGCCTAAGGGACTATAGGGAACAAAGCTTATCCCTAACTCTCGGCAGGCAGGTAATACCCCTTTTTCAGGTTTTCTATGAAACAAAGAATACTCGGATTGAAGGGCTGTGATCGGGTGAACTTTAGCCGCCCTACGTAAAGTGGCATCCGTGAGCTCAGACATCCCAATATAGCGTACCTTACCAGCCTTAACCAACTCTGATAAAGCTCCCACAGATTCTTCTATGGGGACATTTCTATCTCCTCGATGAAGATAGTAAAGATCGATAACCTCCAACTTTAAACGTTTTAAACTTTCATCACAGGCATTTTTAATATGCTGCGGAGTGCCATCTATTTCAACACCACTTATTCCACCTTCCGGATTTTTACGTTGAACAAATCCACATTTTGTGGCTATCACTACTTTGTCGCGATACCCATCTGCTAACACTTTGCCAATTAAGTTTTCATTGTGTCCCCAACCTCCAACACCCGCCACTCCATACATATCTGCGGTATCTAGGAAATTGATCCCATGATCAATTGCATATTTCAAGGTTTTGATCGATGAAGCATCATCAGAAGCGCCATAACCCATAGACATACCCATACAACCTAAACCGATGGCTGAAACTTCTAAGCCCGAATTCCCTAATTGTCGTTTTTGCATTTTAAATTCTCCTGACTTAATGATTGAATTTAGATTTCAAAGTCAAATTCCTTAGGATATTGTTCTCCTACCACTCCATCAATGGGAATTAAACGATTGATTTCTTCAAGCTCTTCCTTGTTTAATCTTATATCCAGAGCAGCTATGTTTTCGTTGAGTCTCTCGATTGAACGCGTACCGGGTATAGGAACAATATCATTCCCTTGAGATAAGAGCCAAGCGATTGAAAATTGAGCGGGTGTGCAATCTTTATGGCTGGCTAGCTTCACAATCGTATCGACAATCTTTAAATTTGCTTCGAGATTTAGATCCTGAAACCTAGGCAGTTTACGACGAAAATCGCTTGTGTCGAGCTTTGAAACATCTCTGACCTTTCCTGATAAAAATCCGCGCCCTAAGGGACAATAGGGAACTAAGCTGATACCTAACTCCCGGCAGGTGGGCAAAATCGTTCTTTCCGGTGTTCGATGAAATAGAGAATACTCAGTTTGAAAGGCAGTAATGGGATGAACTAGGGCGGCTCTACGTAAAGTGGCCTCTTTTAGATCTGATAAACCAATATAACGTACCTTTCCTTCCATAACGAGCTCCGATAGCGCGCCAACGGACTCTTCGATCGGAACCCTTCGATCACCTCGATGGAGATAAAAGAGATCAATCACTTCAATGTTTAAACGTTGCAGGCTTGCATCGCAGGCTTTTTTAATATATTGAGGAGTACCATTTAATTCGATGCCAGTGAAATCATCTGCCATATTTTTACTATGAACAAAACCACATTTAGTTGCAATAACTACCTTTTCACGATATCCCTGTAGAACCTTACTAATTAAGGTTTCATTATGACCCCAACCACCCAAACCCGCGACACCATATACATCTGCAGTGTCTAAAAAATTGATCCCTTGCTCAATTGCAAATTCCAGTGTCTTGATAGATAACATATCGTCTGTAGCACCATAACTCATCGACATGCCCATACAACCCAAACCGATAGCGCTTACCTCAAGACCTGAATTTCCAAGCCTACGTTTTTGCATTCTAACTTCTCCCTCACTCATGTATCAATTTAATACCCAATATCAACCGCCTCTATCCCCTGCAAGATTTTCAAGGAATCCAATAGAGCTTGCGGTAGCTTTACTCGCCACTCTTCTCCTAAACGCATCGAAACGGCTGCTTCTTTTCGATGATAAACTAATTGTACAGGACAGCCCTCGGACACTCGATAAGGCTTCATAATTTCCATTAGCTGGCTAGAAAATGCCTCGTTCAATTCCTGGTTAGCCACAGAAATTTTTAAAACTTTGGCCGCTTTCATCCTAGCTTTTTCTAAACTCATGATTTCTAAACAACGCATTTTATAGCCGCCTGAAAAGTCGTCTATATTCACTTCGCCATCAACCACCAACAAGTTATCTTTCACTAATAACTCTTTATTTTCTCGGTATTGATCAGAAAATACTGCGATTTCTTGTCGACCGGTTCTGTCATCTATCGTAATAAAGGCCATTCTATCCCCCTTACGGGTTTGTAAAGTTCTAACGGCAAGCAATAAACCCGCTATGGTTTGGCGACGACCTTTTTCAGGCCTTAACTCTCGAATATTCCCTGTGGTTAATCTCCGTAATTCAGTTTCATGTTGCTCTAAAGGATGCCCCGTTAAATAAAGACCTAAAGTCTCCTTTTCGCCTTGTAAACGAACTGCATCACTCCAAGGCTCTACCACACACTGCTGCGTGTTGATTAAAATATCCTCCGCAGAAAAGGAATCACCAAATAAATCGTCTTGTCCGCGATTGCGATTTTTCGATACTTGCTCCGCCGCACTCACTGCATCATTTAAATTCATCATTAATACAGCGCGCTCTTTTCCAAAGCTATCAAAAGCACCGGCTCGAATTAAAGCTTCTAGTACTCGTCGACTAACCTTGCGAGAATCGACTCTCGCACAGAAATCAAAGAGATCTTGGAAAGGTTTTTCTTTTCTTGCTTCTACCATGCTCGAAATGGCGGCTTCACCAACCCCTTTTATTGCACCCAATCCATACAAAATAGTATTGTTGGTATCAACAGAAAATTTATAGTAGCTTTTGTTAACATCGGGTGGGAAAACGATGATTTTTAATTGACGGCATTCCTCAATAAAGATAACGACCTTATCGGTGTGTGCCATATCTGAAGATAAGACAGCAGCCATAAAGGCCTCTTTATAATGGGTCTTTAACCAGGCCGTTTGATAAGTAATAAGCGCATAAGCCGCCGAATGTGATTTATTAAATCCGTAGCCCGCAAATTTTTCCATTAAATCAAAAATATGAGAGGCGGTATATTCTTGGATCCCGCGATCCACTGCGCCCTTCACGAATATAGCGCGTTGCTTTGCCATTTCCTCTGGTTTTTTCTTACCCATGGCACGACGTAATAGATCGGCACCACCCAAAGTATACCCTGCCAAAACCTGCGCAATTTGCATAACCTGTTCTTGATAAAGAATAACGCCATAAGTTGGTTTTAAAATATTGGTTAAAAGCGGATGTAAATATTCTGGCTTGGCTCGGCCATGTTTACGATTAATAAAATCATCCACCATCCCAGATTGCAAGGGGCCTGGGCGAAAGAGTGCAACTAAAGCAATGATTTCTTCAAAAATATCCGGTCGCAGACGTCGCACCAAATCCTTCATGCCTCGAGATTCCAGCTGGAATACCGCAGTTGTCTGACAAGAACGAAGAAAGTCAAAAGTTTTAGGATCATCTAAAGGTATTTGAGTAATATCCAAGAAGTCTTCATTATTTCGAAGACGAATAGTATTCACTGTATCCATCGCCCAATCAATAATGGTCAAGGTTCTTAAGCCTAAAAAGTCGAACTTTACAAGTCCTATCGTTTCAACATCATTTTTATCAAATTGTGTTAATAAAACGCCTTCATTCATATCGCAATATAGTGGCGTAAAATCGGTTAATTTAGAGGGCGCTATCACAACACCACCGGCATGCTTACCTGCGTTTCGAGTGATCCCTTCTAATTTTTTGGCCAAATCCAATAAAGATCGTACTTCATCTTCTTCTACATAACGTTGTTTTAGTACCTCTTCTTGAGCCAAAGCTTTTTCTAAGGTGATCCCCAATTCCAAAGGGATCAGTTTGGCAATTTTATCGACAAATCCATAGGGGTGCCCTAAAGCTCTTCCGACATCACGAATAACGGCCTTTGCAGCCATGGTGCCATAGGTAATGATCTGGGAAACAGAGCTTCTGCCATAAGTATTGGCGACATAATCGATCACTCGGTCTCGCCCATCCATACAAAAGTCGATATCAAAATCGGGCATTGAAACGCGTTCTGGATTTAAAAAGCGCTCGAACAACAAATCATATTGCAGAGGATCAAGACCCGTGATCCCTAAAGCGTAGGCCACCAATGAACCCGCACCCGAACCACGACCCGGGCCTACTGGAATTTTATTATCCTTGGCCCACTGAATAAAATCTGCAACGATCAAAAAATAGCCAGCATAGCCCATGGATTTTAATACGCCTAATTCCGTATTTAAACGTTCAACATAGGATTCGGGTATGGGGTTAGAAGAGAATCGTTTTTTTAATCCCAGATGTGCTAACTTTTCCAGTTGTTGTTCGATCGGCACATTGTTTTCTACAGGAAATTTAGGCAAATGGATCTTTCCTAATTCCAACTTTAGGGTACAACGCTTTGCAATTTCAACGGTATTTTCGATAGCTTCTGGCAGATCTGAAAAAAGTGCCTTCATCATTTCTGGCGTCTTTAAATATTGTTCTTCACTATAAAGTTTCGAACGGTTCGGATCATGAACCGTGTATCCTTCATGAATACAAACCCGTACTTCATGTGCTTCAAAATCTTCTCTTTTTATAAATCGTACATCATTGGATGCAACCAAAGCACAACCTTTCTTTTCGGCCAACCGAACGGCAGCTTGAATATGGGTTTCTTCATCCATACGACCCGTGCGGGTGACTTCTAAATAAAATCTATCCGGAAAAGTGAGTGTCCAATACTCCAACAGAGTCTCTGCCACTTCAAAATGGTTTCCTAATAGAGCTTCTGCAATATCACTTGAACGGGCTGAGGCAATCGCAATCAGCCCCTCACTTGCTTGACGCAACCATTCTTTGTCGACTTGTGGTTTTCCATTAAATTGTCCTTCGATATAAGAACGGGAAACTAACTCCGTTAGATTTCGATAACCAATTTCATTTTGACACAATAAAATTAATCGATGTGGATGGTTTTGATCAGATCCGTTCATTAACCAAATATCAGCACCAATGATCGGTTTAATACCAGCCTCGGTTGCAGCCTGGTAAAATTTAACCATAGAGAACAAATTAGATTGATCGGTGATTGCAACCATTGAACCGGGTTGGTTTTTAAACGAATTGATCAATTCAGGAATACGGACTAAACCATCCACCAAAGAGTATTCACTGTGAATATGTAAATGAACGAATTCAATCATAAATCAAGTTCAACATTTCTAAAACAGCTTTGACGGGTGCAAAGCTCCTTCGGTGAATAAGACAAGGCCCGAGTTCCTGTAGGCGTTGTCGATGAAGAACGGTAGGATAGCCCTTGTGTTTGGCAAACCCATAACCGGGATAGAGATCATCGAGTTCCTTCATTTCTCTATCGCGTGTCACTTTAGCAATAATGGAAGCCGCACTAATACAGGGTATTAGGTTATCCCCATCAATAATTGCCCGTGTTGGATATTTTAAAACCGGGCAGCAGTTTCCATCTACAAGCACTTCTTCTGGCATAATTTTAAGAGCAGCAACCGCTCTTTGCATAGAAAGTAATGTGGCTTGCAAAATGTTAAGTTTGTCAATTTCTTCAACTTCGGCCCTTCCTACACCGAAAGCAAGCGCTTTTTTACAAATTTCTATAAATAAGGCTTCTCGTTTAACCTCCGATAACACCTTTGAATCCGCTAGATGTTTAATCGGATATTTTGGGTCTAGAATAACGGCTGCTGAAATAACAGGACCCGCCAATGGCCCTCGACCTGCTTCGTCAACCCCGGCAATTATCACTTATTTGGCCTCTTTAATTTTCTCTAACTACCAAGAGTAATCTCGTTTAGAAAAAAAGTATAGCGCCTTGAAATGATGCATGAAAATATAAGTATGTAGTTGACTATCTTACATAAAAATAAACTCAAATTTTTACTTTTTTGCTTGGCAAATTCCTAGATTGAATGGTAATCTTTTTAACCTAAGTTTATGGATGAATGATTGTTTAATTTTATGCTTAGTACAGTACCCCATGCCACAAATGCAAATGCTTCTACTGATAACCCACCGGAAGGCTATCGCAGACCACCTGAGATAACTTTTGAACAAACTCGCTTGGTTGTTGCTATTGAACAGGGTTTTCTGTGTAATGTGCAAATCTGGGGGAGAGCATTCGGTCCTAAGGGCCTTAACTTCACGGCAGCTTTAGATAAAGATAATCAGCCTTTAAATCCAAAGCTCTATGCTCGAGCATTACAGCAAAGCGAAATCTATTATTGGTTAAAAATGGTATCCTATCGAGATTCAAGTGATCTCAGTAATAATTTTCTCAATCCCCTTCTTTATGGCAGTGTTAATGGCAGACTCAATGAATTTAAATTCGTTGAGAGTTTCACACAAGTGAATGATTTGCCAGAAAGACATTTTGGATTAAGGGTTTTCACCAAGGCAATAGATCTTAACCTAGAAGATATTCTCAATTACTTACTGCATAAATACGCGAGATTCCTCACTTTTTACCAAAATGGTTTAAATATGTTAATGTATGCCGCAGAAAGGGGAAAACTTAACACTGTTGAGATCGTATATAAATCAAAACCGGATTTACTTGAAACAAGAAGTTCAGATCTTCATCATCCACAAAGTATACTTGTCTCAGCCTTAAAGGGAACAAGGGAAAACGTTATTCAATTTATTTATGACAAACTAGAAGCAAGCAATAATGCAAAACTACTAAAGCAAGAAATAGAAGCTGCCACTGAATTCCTAGAGTCTTGCCTTAAAACACAGGTTCGAAAAACGAAGACTTTTTCAAGAATTTGTAAAATTCCTTTTTCTGGGTCTTTATTTTTTACACAAGAAATACCATCTCCCCTAACACTTCCCTTAGCAATCACAACCCAGCCTTTGCAATCTGCCTCTTCCCCAACACAAGGTTTATCCAACCTTAATTTAGCAACACTGTTTGAAGGGCGTTCTTTAAATAACCCTAATCCATTATTAACTAACTCCAATGTGGGTGGCCTTCCACCCCAACCTCCAACACCTTCCTCACCTACGACCCCCTGTTCTCTTTCTAATTCCTTAGGGCCTTCTTCATTCAATTCACGAACCCTTTCACCCATCGATCTCAGTCACCAAACCTTAGTGTTGAACAGCTTTTTAATTGAAGACAGCGAAAGACAAAAAAAACGCATAGAAGAACTAATTATAAACTTTGATGCGCTATCAAGACGAGCAAAAGATATTGAAGCAGAAAACGAATTATTAAGAGCCGAAAACAAACGAATGTTAACACAGTATACCAGCCAAACAACGCAGCCCGTAAAAGACTCTGATCCAAAACAAACGCCCGGCTCTACTTCTTCCACTCCTTACAAAGTAGTCAATCAAGACTGATGGATACACAATCAACCCAAACTCCATTACCAAAACCCAATGCCAGTTCGTCATCTAATCCTAGAGCGCCGCAACTTTGTATTGTTACCATCCCGCCACCTAATCCTAATCCTTCAAACCAGAATATTCACAACTCAGGTGGAAGCCAATCGGGTATTAAAGTCAGAGAAGTTTCCCCAATACCCTCTTCTAACCAAGGAAGGCCTCAAAGAGCAAATAGTATTTCTGTTAGAGAAATACATGATCTTTCCTCTCGATTTTTTTCGAACTCACCCTCTCCTCATACGCCAATTTCAGCAAATAACCAACATATAGTATCCAAAGCTTCTAGCTTGAATAGCTCGGGAATCAGTTCTTCATCTCAATTCGAAAGTCCACAGCAACCTCTAAGATTGGCAAATAGTATGCCACCCACTTCCAATGTTAATGTCCAAGCATTGAAAAATCGCTCTTCAAGCATATCTTCCGAGGGAAATATTAATAATGCTGGTAGCAATTTAATAATAGAATTAAAGATTTTACAACAGAAATTGATTTTTGAGCAAACCAAGAATGAGCAACTAGAAGATCGGAGCAAGAAACTTGAAGAAGAACTTGAAAGAGTAAACATGGATAATAAGAAGCTTGTAGAAAAGCTTTCTCAATTTGAACAATTTACCAATAATGATAACAATATCAATAAAAATAATTCCAAGACGCTCGTCTTTGGTTCTTATAGAGCCAATCCTTCAACTTCAGATGATTCACTATTAAGTCAAGTAACGAAAGCCACTTCTGGTTTAGTGAATATTTTATCCCCTGACAAGAAATGAAAAACACTCTTGAATTGAAAGTTTCTATAATATTTGTTTTATGGCTAAAGCTGCTTTTTCACTAGCATTTTGTTTAAGCTGACAGTGGATTTCCTGAAATCTATTCAGACATTTTTCTCGATCAAAGCTTTTTGATAAATACTTTAATAAGGCCTCGCCTAACACTGCTGGCTTGGCTTTTTCTTGGATAAATTCTGGCACTAGCAACTCTTGAGCCAGTAAATTTGGTAAGGCAATATAGGGGACTTTTATTAAACGTTTTGCGATCCAGTAAGTGATTGGATTCATGCGATAGGCAACAACCATCGGTTTTTTATTTAGCATAACCTCCAATGTTGCCGTACCCGATGTTACTAAAACCACATCACTTGCCGCAATGGCTGCAGGTGTATTTCCAACAAGGATTTGCATGGGGATATTGGGTGCAAAAGTTTCCTTTAGTGTTAAAAAACGGTTTTTATGGGCCTCAAGAACCAGGGGCACAATAAATTGGAGACGAGGATTTCGTTCATAACAAAAGCGCATGGTTGATAAAAAAGTTTCTGCCAAATATTTAATTTCATTGTTTCGACTACCGGGTAATACAGCCATGACAGGACGTTCGGGATCTAAATGTAAAGCCTTTTTGGCAGAGAAAACATCAATTTCAAGTGGGATCTGATCTGCCAATGGGTGGCCTGTAAAGCAAACGGGCACTTGATGTTCTTCATAAAATTTGGCTTCAAAGGGAAATAAGGCCAACATTAAATCGACTGCTTTTTGGATAGTTTTTATTCTACCTTGCCGCCATGCCCACACACTGGGGCTTACATAATGTACTGTTTTAATGCCCTGGGCTTTTAATTTTTTTTCCAAGTTCAAATTAAAATCGGGGGAATCAATACCAATAAAGAGATCAGGGGGATCAGCAATAAAATGTTGGATTAAGTCTCGGCGGACTTTTAAGATGGTTGGAAGCCTCATCAAAGGTTCTATCAATCCCATCACAGCGAGGTGATCCATGGGATAGAGAGCCTTACCTCCAGCTTTAATCAATTTTGGACCGAGTACGCCTTCAAAAGTTAAATCGGGAAAATGAAGGCGCAAAGCTTGGATCAAATGAAAGCCTAGGTTATCTCCCGAGACCTCCCCCACAACAATGCCAATTCGAAGAGTCACCTATCGAACAATTCCACGTGAGGAATTCGACAGAAAATCAATTAATATCATAATTTCTGGGGTTTCATTTGCCATAGTTTTTAGTTCTATGATTGCTTCTTGTAGGGTTAAACTCTGACGGAAAACCAGTTTATAAGCGCGTTTAAGAGCTGCAATAGTTGTTGCAGAAAAGCCTTTGCGCTCCAAACCAACGGTATTTAAACCATGTGATTCTGCAGGATGTCCAGAGACCATGATAAAGGGCGGCACATCTTTCACAATTACGGAGGCGCCTGCCGCAAAGCTATGGGTACCCAAAGCACAAAATTGATGTACACCAACCATACCGCCAAGTACTGCATAATCGTCTACTCTAACATGCCCAGCAACAGAAGCATTATTAGAAAAAACGACTTGATTACCAATCGTGCAATCATGAGCAACATGCGTATAGGCCATAAATAAATTATCATTCCCAATCCGAGTGACTCCACCCCCTGGGACAGTGCCTCGATGAATGGTACAGCATTCACGAAAAATATTTCGATCACCAATCTCTAAGCGGGTTGGTTCTCCCCCGTATTTTTTGTCTGGCGAATCTTCGCCAAGCGTTGCAAATTGGAAAATTTTATTATTTTTACCAATCCGAGTGGGCCCTCGAATAACAACATGTGAAGCAACCCAAGTTCCTTCATCGATTTCCACATCTGCACCAATCAATGTCCAAGGACCTATATGTACATTAGGACCAATCTTGGCCTTTGGATCAATAATGGCCTGTTTATCAATCACGACTCCACCTCTACCTCGGCACTGGTCATTTCGGCGGTACAGACAACCTCGCCTTCAACCATTGCAATACCCTTAAATTTCCAAACTTGTGCACGGCGTTTTTGAATTTCAATATGCAAATAAAGTTGATCACCCGGGGTAACCATCTTCTTAAAACGCGCATTTTGTATAGAACCCAAATAAAATAAAGATTCGTCTGCTGCCCATTGCGAACTCAATCTCGCCAAAATCCCAGCTGCTTGCGCCAGGGCTTCTACAATTAATACCCCGGGCATAACTGCTTTAACCGGAAAATGGCCAGTAAAAAACGGTTCATTGATGGTGACATTCTTGATAGCAACCAGCGTCTTATTGCGTTCAAATTTTAATACTCGATCCACCAACAGAAACGGAAAGCGATGGGGCAAGTGCTTCAAAATATCTTGAATATCCATAGTTTCAGTTGTACTCATTCATCCTCCATTAACCGCTCATCCGAGTTTATGGTACTGCTTAAAATGCGTAAACGTTTAGCCATATCATCAAGAAAATTAAAACGAGCAGCATTTTTGCGCCACAGATGAGCCGGTTTGGCCGGAAACCCAGAAGAATAAATACCAGATTTATTTAAGGAATGATTCACTGCAGAAGTACCCGTAATATAAACGCGATCGGTGAGATGAATATGTCCTGCAATACTTGAAGCCCCACCAATTTGACAGGCCTCGCCAATGCTAGTGCTTCCCGCTATCGCCACACAACCAGCAATGGCAGTACGCGCACCTATAGTTACATTATGACCAATTTGAACGAGATTATCGATAATCACCCCGTTCCCCAAAATGGTATCCTCTAGAAATCCTCTATCGATCGTGGTGTTCGAACCAATTTCAACTTGATCTCCAATCACAACCCCACCCAAATGCGGCATTTTAAACCAGGAACCATTTTTTTCGTTTGCAAATCCAAATCCATCACTTCCAATCACAACACCGCTATGGATTAAACAAAATTCGCCAATACGCACGTTATCATACAAAGTGACTCGACCTTTTAAAATCGAATTATTCCCAAGGGAACAATCATGGCCAATAATACAACCGGGACCGATCATTGCGCCTTCCCCGACAACAACCCGATCGCCAAGAACCGCGAAGGCCGCGATAGAAGCTGAAGTGGGTATTTGACACCCTTCACCAAGAATGGCAGTGGGATGGATCCCTTTGGGTGCTGGTTGATCTTTTTCAAAGAGTTTAGCAATTTTTGCCAAGCTTAAGCGTACGTTATCTGAAATAAGCGCATTTACTGGGCAATTTTCTGCATCTTCTGGACTAACAATCACTGCCGAGGCTTTGGTTGTAGAAAGATACTTACGATATTGCCGATTACCAAGGAAGGAAAGTTCCCCTTCCCTAGCACTGTCTAAAGAGGCAAGGCCGCTCACTAAGCAATTGGGATCACCCTGAAGACGCGCGCCGCATAAATCGGCGAGCGTCTGAAGTGTTTTCGATACCTTTTGCTTCATTAATTAATCGGATTTCTTATCGGACGATTTCTTGGATTTACCAGCCTTTTCTAATCGACTTAAAACCTTATCCGTGATATCGATTCGTTCTGCAACATATAAAGTGGCTTCCTGAGGTATCACTAAATCGTATTTCTCTTCTTGAGCTAATTTATCAACGACATCTCTGACGATCTTAATAAAGTCGTCCATTTCTTCTCGATGTCGATTGGTATAATCGGATCTGAGTTCTTCATCCATACGACGTAAGTCTTGCTCCATTTTAGCCAAATCTTTTTCTTTCTTACCTCGTTCTGCGACAGACATCACATCTTTATCGCGGGAAAGCTTATCTCGCTTGGTTTGAAATTCTTTTTGTTTATCAACCAATTTATCTTTTGGTCCCTGAAATTCTTTTTCAAGACGCTTACCAGCCTCTTCTGCTTGTGGCGCTTTCGTTAATAATTGCTGCCAATCTAATACGCCTATTGAAGTATCAGCGGCTATCGCCAAGGTAGAACCCAATAAACAAGTGGTGAATACAATTGATCTAAATAAATGCTTCAAGATAGTTCTCCTCGTATGTTGTGCGTCCTAACTAAAAATTGGTACTCATCCAAAAAGTGAAGGCTCGTTTTTTATCTTCTTTCTTCGCATTCAATGTTTTTGCCAAGCTAAAAGATAATGGTGCTCCCCCTAATGGAGTATGCCAGCTTAATGATATACCTACAGAATATCTCAGCCCGCCCACATTTCGAGCCACCTTCTTGCCATTCTCGAGCACTTCTACCCCATTCACTTTCTTATACCGATATCGGGTATCATATACCTGACCGGCATCGAAAAACAATGCTGTCCGTACAGACTTTATATCGGGGTTAATAGGGTTTGGGAATATAAGAGCAGCAGTACCCGCTATTAAAGCATTACCGCCAAATGCCAGGCCCTGTGAATCCTTTGGTCCCAGGGAGTTTTCTTCAAAACCTCGCACAAACCGTGTTCCACCGGCCATAAAATGACGGTAAAAGGGTAGACCAAGTCTCTGACCATTCCGATTTCCATAGCCATCCCCATAACCTAAGTTACCTAACATATTTATAATCCAATGCTCTGAGTCGGACAGAGGATAAAAGGCCGCAATTTCATAGGAAGCTTTGTAATACTGTTGATTGGCCCCTGGCACGACCACTCTGATCCCAGCGGACTGGGACATTCCCCGTGTTGGGAATATGCGCTGATTTAAACTATTGTAATCCCATCCAAAACCCAAGGTTGCTTCCTTAAAGCTTCTGGTATTACTTTGCTTAAGGAAATCAAGAATTTCTTGAGCAACCATGTGCTTATGAGGGAGCTTCAAATGCGTATCATCATAACCCGTACTAAATCGAAGGGCTTCATACTGACTCACTGGGAAAACCCAACGAACTTCTCCCCCCATGGTATCGGTGGTATAGTCCGAAATATCCGTTGTTTTACTAAGATTTACCTTGTTGCGATAAGCACTAACACCCATTCCGATCCCATCTACCGTGAAACACGGATCCATGTAACCTACAGAATAATTAGTTGAGGCTTTACTTTTATCAAAAGCAAAATCAACACCCTTACCTGTTCCAAAAAAGTTTTCTTGGCTCACCGAGAAATTAAACATCAACCCTTCTGTGATTGAATATCCTAATCCCGCTCCAATTTGCCCCAATCTACCTTCTTCGATTTTATAGATAACATCCATTTGATCACTAGTGCCAGGCACAAGCGGTGTTTCGATATCTACCGTGGTACCAAAACCACGTCTTAAAATCTTTTCACGACCTTCTTTAACAAGCTCTGTTGAAACCCAAGTTCCTTCCATTTGAGGAATTTCACGTCGCAAAACTTCATCTTTGGTTGTCTCATTTCCTTGGATCAATAAGCGACGAACATACATTCGCTTACCAGGGATAATTTGGAAGACAATATTTACCTCTTTGCAAGTTTCATTTATTTCATGATCTGGTCGCATTTCGGCCATACTATAACCTGCATCACCCAAACGATTTTCTAAAGCACTTTTAACGTCTAGTAATGCCCGTCTAGAAAAAGTTGAGCCAGGTTTCAAAGGTGCTAATAAGGGAATTAACTCTTTTCTAGGCACAACATTAGGCCCTTCCAAGCCAACGCTACCAAAGAAATATTTATCACCTTCTGTAATATTGACTGTAATGAAAATGTGTTTTTTATCGGCAGAGAGTGAAACGGGTGTGGAATCTATTTGAAAATGAAGATAGCCTCTATCCATATAATAGGATCGTAGGTTTTCTAAATCTGCATTTAATTTTTCCTTGTTGTATTGATCATCACTTTTAAACCAAGATAACCAATTCGTTTTAGAAAGACGAAACTCTTTTAGCAATACTTTTTCTGGAAAGGCTTGATTACCAATAATTTTAATCTCGCGGATCCGCGCAACATCCCCTTCAAAAATAGAGAGTTGAACATCCACTAAGGATTTTGAGGTTTCTGTTACTTTAGATTCAATCTTAACGCCGTAACGGCCTTTGGCAAAATATGAACGCTCAAGATCTTTTTCTGCCCGAGAAAGGATAGTCGGATCATAAAATTGCCCTTCCGCTAAACCCAGCTCTCTTAATTGCTTTTTAACTTTTTCTGTATCTTTAATTCCTGTGATGGTTAACTTGCTCAAAGTTGGACGCTCTATCACGTTCACAACCAGGGTATTGCCATCTCGAGCTAAAGTAACCTCTTTAAAGAATCCAGATTTATAAAGTGCTCGAACAGCCTCTGAAGCTTCCTCATCTGTTATAGTAGTCCCTATCTGCACAGGCAAATCTTCTAAGACAGCCCCTTCAGAAACTCTCTTTAGGCCATTAATTCGAATGTTTTTGACGACAAAATCTTGAAAAGCTGCGACCTGCATACATGCAAGAATTCCAACTAAAATTACTAGCAGCTTGATCTTTTTCATTTAAGTTTTTCGCTTGTTAAAATACCAGGCGAGATTCTATCACATTAATACTAATATTTCATCTGATTAGGATCTGGGTTAAATCATTATAAAAAGCTAATATCATAAAGCCAACTAATATTAATCCACCCAACCAAAAACCAATCATTTGAGCAAATTGAGAAAGTTTACGCCCGGTCACTATTTCATAAACACAATACAATAAATGTCCCCCATCCAAGATGGGAATAGGTAAGAGATTTAAAACCCCTAAGCTAACACTTATCACGCCTAAGAAATTTAAAAATTCTTTAAATCCAATAGAAGCCGTTTCCCCTGCATATTTTGCAATGGTTAAAGGACCACTTACATGGCGCACCGACATGGTACCCAGGATCATTTTTTTTAAAACTTTTAGAGTTAAACTAATTTGCTCACGGGTTCGATCCAAACTCTGGCTAAGCGCGTCGATAGGACCAAAACGTTCTACTCTAAAGAGATCTTTTGGCATTTCTCTGAGCGGCACAAATTCAGCCCCAATATAGCCTAAAGTTTTCCCAGTCTCGGAGGTTCTAGCCAAGGGTTGCAGAGTTAACTTGACCGTTTTATTTTGGCGTAAGACTTCTAAGCTCATGGATTGATTCGGCCGAGATTGAATAAGATGGATCACTTCAGACCGACTAGATACCGGTTGAGCATTGATGGTTAAAATCCTATCCCCTGTTTGCAATCCCCCTTTAAAAGCCGGGTAATCGGGTGTGATGTTTCCAACAATCGGTGGTACAGGATCCTGAGCTACCAGCCCTAACTCCTCAAGGCCCGATTCCGAATTACCTTCTGTCCAATGTGCAATATCTAAGTTTTTAGTGATCAAGGGTTTATCTTTACCATCGCGAACGGTTACTGAAATAACTTTTTCTTCACCTAACTGCGCTAATAATTGCATAGAGACGGCTTCCCAACTGGGTGTTGGATGTCCTTCTATAGAAACAATTTCTTGCCCACTGTGTAACCCTGCCAACCCTGCAATAGAATCTTTAGGCACATTACCCAAAATGGGTACAAAAAGACTTACCCCTAAGATAAACAAAACCCAATAAGCAGCAATTGCAAAAAAGAAATTAAAAAAAGCACCCGCGGCTAAGACAAGCATTCTCACCCAAACCGGTTTATAAGAAAAAGCTAAGTGTCGTTCTGCCGGAGGTATGACTTGGTTTTGTTCTCCAAATAAAGACACATAGCCCCCTAGGGGAATGGCTGCCAAGACATATTCCGTTCCTAATTTGTCATACCAACGAAAAAGTGGCCGACCAAATCCAATAGAAAAACGCAACACCTTAATGCCAAAACGTCTTGCCACCCAAAAGTGCCCAAATTCGTGCACAGCAATTAATATGCTAATAGCAACTAAAAAAGCAATGATAGAAATCAATAGTTGAGACATAAACCCTCCAGCACTAAATGAAACGCTGGTTTAAACCATGGCGTATATTGTTCGGAATGCAAAGATAATTCCTGAATTAATTCATTCACAGAGATCCATCGATAATCTTGGACTTCTTGGGGATCCAGGATGATTACTTGCACGCCATCATATTCCCCAATAAAAACATGATCAAATTCATGCTCTGTAAGACCATTTTCAAAACTTGCCTTATATTGAAAGGCGCCAACTGCTGTTAAAGAAAGAACCAAGGACATTTCTTCCTTAAGCCTTCTTTCTGCACCCTCTCTAACCGTTTCATTCAAACGCGGATGGCTACAACAGGTATTGGTCCACAATCCCCCACAATGATATTTCTCGACATGGCGTTGCTGCAATAAGAACTCGATCAGTTCTTCACCGCTTATTTTATCTTTCGTTTTACGATAGACAAAAACAGAAAAAGCACGATGTAACAAAGCAAGTTCATGGGCTTTCATTTTCTCTTCGGTACCAAGCACTTGATCTTGTTCATCAACCAATACAACGTGTTCCGTTAACATTCCACACTCTCCATAGCAAAGGGCGCTATCACTTGTAGCTCAGGAAAAATTTCACGCACCCAGGCTATGTCTTTTTCAAGAAACAACAATTTTAGATTAGGGCCTGCATCTTGCGTAAAATAAAGTTCCAAACCCTGCTTTCGATAATCCCAAATAGTTTGCATGGCCTTAATCGTTGAAGGTTCTGAATATAAAATGGGGGGGGAAGCGCTTAACATTAGGGCATGCATAGAGAGGGCATTCGATTCGGCTGTTTCACCCAGTTCTGTAAATTGACGAGTAAGAATAGCACTTTTCAAGCGATTAAAATCAATCTGATGTTTTTTGGGCCACAAAGAATAAAAAGCAGAAGTAGAGACGGTAATCTGCATTGCCTCTCGAGAACTTAAAGGTTTTTGTGCTCTATTTAATAATAACAAGCCTACCCGCAAATCGGGCCAAGGATAATTTAAGGGTACCCCAAAACTATCTCCCCCCTCTTCTTCCACACCCAATTGCCATTCTACAAACCCCTGCCAAAAAGAGCGACTAGCACTCCCACTGCCAAGGCGCGCCAAAATGGACAAGTCTCGCTTAGGAAGTTCCCAGGCAAATAATTGATCCAAAGCACCAACAACGGATGCAAAACCACAGGCCGAAGAAGCAAGACCTGCCCCGATAGGAATATTGACAGTCGTTTCAACGGTGAAATGTGTGCTTGGAGTCGTTCTAAATAGATCTAAGTATCGGGTAAGATTTCTCGCAAAAGAAGAGTCATCATTTATCCTTTCCTGATTCACCCAAATAATATCTCTCGGTTCTTGGTTTAAGGAAATACTGGTTTTTGCACCTAAATGCCCTAAAGAAATCGATAAACTAGGGGTTGAAGGTAAATTAAGCTCCGTATTCCGTTTTCCCCAGTACTTACAAAGGGCTATATTGCTGGGTGCAAAAAAACTTCCCTTTTCATTCAGAGTGATAGAGGGCTTTGCTGCATTTTGCAAAATCTTATTCACAATCGTTTCTTTATTCATGCTGTACCCCTTGCAGTGAAACCCGCACTGAGATCTCTTCAGGATGAATGGAAGAATGATTAGAGGCACCAACCCCAATCACGCAATCTCCCAAACCAGAGCCCGATATTTTTGATCCAAAAATACCCGGTGTCTCATTCAAGAGATCAGTCAATTGATTTAAAAGGGGCGTACTAACGCCGATTGCATTCATCAGCCCTTGCTGGATCTTCATCAAACTTCCAAGTTCTTCCCAATCTTTTTTTTCTATCGCAGCTATTGCTTCTCGAACACAAGAGCCAATAGATCCATACAATTGTTCAAATAATTGTGGGCGTTTAGATCGTGCTACTTCTACCTGCTGAATAACATCAACCGTTGGGGTTTTGCTGCCCGAATAGATAACAACCAAAGGGATAAGACAAGATAGCTGCTTCAAAATATAGGGGGGGAATTGTTGATAATAAATAATGCCACCATAAACGCTAGCGGCCACATCAGCCCCAGATCCCACCCCCTGCACTTCTTGAATAATCGATTTAGCCCCTTCAAAAAGTTTTAGTTTATCTACTTCTTCTCCGTTTCGAGTATATTGAGACATCACTGCAAGGGTTGCAACCGTTATTGCCGCAGAAGAGCCTAAGCCTAAGTTTTCTGTAAACTCAGAATCGATCTTTAATTCAAAGCCATGCTTTAATTGATCTCTAAAACGTAAAATGGTTGCCAATACAAATTGAAAAGGTTTTTTGACTTGTAAGGTATCAAGACTCGTGATGAATTCGCCCAATGCAGAATGGATTATTATTTGGCGATCAGATCGTGGTTTGAGTAAAATCGTAATACGCTTATCAATAGAAACAACGAGGGCTTGTTTATTTTGTAAAACAGCATGTTCACCTAATAGCATTAAAGTACCCGGAGCAGAGGCTCTAAACAATGTGTGTGCCATGGTAGTCCCCTTGAACTTGCTGGACACAATACCCATAGTCTTTGGCAATTGAAGAAAGATCTCGATCGGAAACGACTAGAACTACCCCTGCTTTATCTCCTGCAACCGATCCTGCCCCACAAATTTTGGCAGCTCCCCCTTGCAATTCGAGTGTACGAATAAACTCTTGTACCTTTATGGGAACCACACCAATTTTGGTTAATAAACGATGATTTTCGCGAATGCAATCTTGCATCCAATCAACATGATTACCTTGTAAGGCTTCATCAAATCGATTGGTAATCGCGGCAAAATCACTAGCAATGGAACTATTTTTAAAATGTTTTGCAACTGCAATCACCGATTCCCCAGTGCTCGTTTCCGGGATCCCGGTCTGTACAATCGTTAAAGGCAAATCGGGTATGCTTCGTTTAGATATCTCTCCTTCTTCAAATCGTAAACACCCGCCATTCATAGCCAACTGTAAGTCTAAACCACTCGAAAACCCATGTTGTAAATTTTCTGCTTCACGACCCAAAGAAATAAAGCGGCTGGGATCAATCTCTAATTTTAAAAAATGCGCGAGTGCATACAGCGTACTCATCACTAAAGCAGCAGAAGATCCCATACCACATCCAATGGGGATTTCTGAAGAAGCACGGATCTCTAAACCTTGTGATAGCGGAATATTCCAAGTTTCCAATAAATGCGTTACCGTAAATTGCAATAATTCAAATGGCTTCTGTAATACATCCCGAATACCACAACGTCCTTCTAAAAAAGCATGATATTCATCCTGCAAACGTTTTTTTAATGCTCTTAGGGTGTGCAGGGTACAGGATTTCGCATATTTTAAATTCCGACAATTAAAAAGAATAGCCGAAGATAAAGAGGATATGACAGTGCTTTCCGCATAGCGGTCGACGGCAATGGCAATAGCAGGATTGCCATACACAACAGCATGTTCACCTGATAAAATCAGTTTGGCGGGCGATCGCGCTTTTAATTGTTTGCTCAACACTTTGCTTTCTCGTAAAGTCGTTTATGTTGATCAATACCCGCTAAACGGTAAAGACCCTTTTGGTATTCTGATAAAACAACTGCTGTTCCATCTACAGGATAAGGGAAATTATAAAAAGTTTCATATTCTTGTATAGTGAGTGCTTCTCGGTTTGCCAACATTTTTTGATGATACTCTCTATCGATCATTTTTTGATAACCACTTTGAACAACACCAGAGAAAAATTCACCAACACAACCTGAGCCATAGCTATAAAAACCTATTCGCCTTCCTTTAAGATCATCCTGCGTATTTTCTAAAAGGGATATCAAACTTAGATATAAGGCAGCTGTATAACAATTACCTAAGATCCGACCATATTGAAGCGAGGGCCCTAACTGCTCTTCCAGTTCTTCCTTGCTTAGCTTTGCCAGCCCATTTAATTTTGTAAGACAAAGATGTGCCTTTTCCACCAAACGAGGAACCGGAACGTGGTAACAAAAACGATAATGATCTGCAAAGGTTCGGTGAGACAAGGCAGTATATTGCTCCCAAGTTTTTTGTACCAACTTAAGGTATAGCTCACAAGAGTATTTTCCTTCAACTATAGCTTCGTTACGATAACTGGGACGCCAAAAATCCATCACATCTTCCGTATAAAATCCACTTTCAGGCTCTATAACTAAAACCCTAGGATTTTGAGACAAGACCATGGCAACTGCACCGCCTCCCTGAGAAGACTCACCACTTGTATTTAATCCGTAGCGTGCTACATCCGATGCAATTAACAAAATTTTTGCTTTTGGATTATCGCGCAACATAGGCAGTGCCATTTGTAAGCCCGCAGTTGCGCTGTAACAAGCTTGTTTTAATTCAACCACTCGACAACGAGGAGATAAATTCAGCAAACGATGAACAAAAATGCCTGCCGCTTTTGAATGATCAATGCCACTTTCGGTTGCAAATAAAAGCAATTGAATATCATCGGGATCAACATGCTTTAACACTTGGAAGCCTGCATCGGCTGCCATAGTCACCACATCTTCGTCAGGCGGAACAACAGCCATTTTTTCCTGACCAAGCCCTGTCAAAAATTTATTGGCATCGACACCCCGTTCAGCAGCCAATACTTTCAAATCCAAATAATAATGAGGAGCATAAAAACCTATGGCATCGATCCCCACTTTAATCGTCATTGTTATTCAACCCTTTCGTTTTTTTCATGTTCTAATCGTTCCAAACAAAGATGACTCTCCATCAATTCGCCCTTATTGGTTTGAGCTGCCAAAAGAGAAATTTCTCCGCATAAAACAGCGGCAGCAGCAATGGCTGCAAGTCGTCTTGAATTTTGTCCTGGATCTCTTGCTGCTAAGCAACCAAGCTTTAACAAATTTTCTTTCACAAAGGGTAGATCTTTACCATTCCCTACAGTACCCACAATCACATTAGGTAAGGTAACAGAAAAATACAGATCATCCCCGCGACATTCTGCATGAACAATTCCTTGTGAACCCTCAATAATATTGGCAGCATCTTGTCCCGTTGCTAAATAAAACCCTAATAACATATTGGCAAAATGTGCATTGGCAGTACGCACTCCACCCGCGAGTATAGAACCAATTAAATTCTTTTTAATATTTAAGTTAACTATTTTTTCTGGTGTTGCCTTTAATACTTTTTCACAAATTTTTCTTGGCACTAAGGCTTCGGCAATCACATATTTACCTCGTCCCAAAATTCCATTCACAGAAGAGACTTTTTTATCACAGCAGTAATTGCCAGAAATAGAGACATACTGTAATTTTGTAAAACGTTTTAAGAGCCAATCCAATAGGGCATCGGCGGCTTTTGTAGTCATATTATGACCAGAGGCGTCCCCCGTTGTCATTTCAAAGCGGACATATAAAAGATTGCCAACTAACTGAGTGTGCCAATTTTCAAGGATGGCAAAACGAGAGCTTGCGCTCACCACTGCTGCTAGTTCCGATCGACAACTTCCTAGGGCAGTGACAACGGTTGAAATATATTCTGCATCTGGCCCTTCAACCAGCACAGATCGAGTCATACGGTCATCCACTATCACCACTTTAATCCCACCAATTTCCTGGGAAACTCTAGCCCCACGATTGGTCGAAGGCCAAAGGGGTGTTTCAAAAGTGGCTAGAGGTACCATCACTTCATCCGTTAATACAGGCCCACTGATCTTAATAGGACCAATGCTTCGCATGGGAATTTCTGCATAAACGGGTGAATTTTTCAATGTATTTACCTCTAGGGTATCCAAAGAATTAAGACGAATTTAGCTGGCATTATACGGGAGCGAGGTGGAAGTTTACAAGGCATTTATCTTATTTTATAACTAACTTTTTTACGAGGTCTGACCTTAGATGACCTACAACGTTATCCTGGGCAGCCCTTTCTTTTAGCTCTAGCTTTATTAATTCCAAAATGCAAAAATGCTGTCAAATTCAAGCAGGGAGTTAACGAGTGATAATAAGTAAAAAGGAATTAATAAGACGTATTGGCTTATCTTTAGAAAATTCTCAAACCTTAGACTTGTCGGGTCAAAAAATATTCGCTAGAGATCTTAAAGCTATTTTAAAGTTAATCGCAGAGCTCGAAAAAAAATCAAACAAAAAAATAGTATCCATTAATTTAAGTAATAATTTCTTCTTCAATGAAGGATGTTTTTTATTAAGAAACCAGGATTTCGAAAAACTTGAAGCAGAGAATAATGAAATTGAGGATCAAGGCGCCTATTGGTTAAGCACCAATCGTAAAATAAATGATCTAAATCTTAAAGGCAATTATATTCTTAATAAGATGCGAGTCAGAGTCATTAAAGCTTTACAATATCATCGATCTCAAAATTCAAACCTTAGCGTTAACGCAGCGGATCCGAATATTGCTATAACATCTGGAGCAATTTTCGGCCCTCTTCCTAGCTTTCCTTTCTCTCGTTATTATCAGAAATTAAAGAGAGAACAATTGCAACCTGGTGATGCTTTAATCTTTTTTTTGACATTAGTCTTTTTGAACATGAGCGAGATCCTAGTCGAGAATGCAAGCAATTGTATGGAACCTTCAAACCCATATGCCAATATAAATAGTACAAGCCTTTTTAATAATACTAATAGTTTTAATAGCCCTAGCAATGAGGCAAATGCTTCAATTTGTGAAACAAATACCTTGATGTCGACCTTTGGATATGTGAGTTTTGCGTTAGGTCTTTTAACAACTTTTATGTTCTTTGTAAATCTCCGGAATCAACAAAAAGATAGATTCTGCTTTATTATTAACAAAGAAGATTGTCTTCGTTTAGGCACTAATCTCGATACGGAATTTATTGAAGCTGAAAAACTTTCCTATGAAACTCTCTTACGATTACCAGCTGATCGGTTTGACACAAGTATTCCAGATAATATCCCCCAAGGTAACTGTCTTTCGCTCTTATGGAACCGTTTTCGTTCAAAACCACAGAATCTCCAAAGTCTAGCAAACTCAAGGAATGCGCCTAATTTGCCAGGTAATCGGAGCTCCTTAGAAATTATAGGTCCCAACGAGGATGAAAAAAAATCCCGGGTGCAACATGGTTAAGCTAAAAGGCTCAAAACCGAAAGAATTTAGTACAATAGGAATGATGACATGAAAGAATCTAAAAGAAGACTAGAAAACCGTATTAGATCTTGTTTAAGAAGACGAATGGATTGTCTAGAATTAATCAATTTAGAAATAACAGATGAAGACCTTAAAACTATTCTTAGTTTAATCAAAGAATGTGATGAAAATCATAAAATACAAAACTTGAATTTAACAAAAAACTTATTAACTAATGAATCCCATAAATTGTTAATGAACGCGGGTTTTAAAAATTTGATTTTAGATCCTAATGTACTGCTACCATTATCGAATTCTGAAGCTAAAGATGAAGAGGACCATGCATCTTACGGTTACACCGCTTCATTTTTATGCTGTTGGAAACGAAGACGCTCAAACTCTGGAAATCTTCTAAGTCTTTCTATCCAATCGAACAATCCGGTACAAAATTCACTGAATGCTCCGCTACTAGTCGAAGAGGAAAAGGATGCAGAACTAGAACTTGGGAATAATAGGCGACAATCTGGAGAGAACTTAAACCGCTAGCGGGGTCGCACCACACATAACATCCCCCCGCCGCCCTTTGAGCGTCGGCCCCCTATCAAAGTGAAGCTAAGGGGTCAAGTCTTTCGTCCGAGACTTACCCCTTAGGATCTAGCTTAAAGTTGCACTCAGGGCCTTCTACTCTCTTGTAAAAACTTTAAAGCTTCTTCAAGTCTTTCTACACCAAATCCGGCCTTTTCCAAACCTTCTAAAAAACGTTTTGCGGCAAAAGGATTTAAGAGACCTTTAGCACCTTTTTCCTTTGGATGATACCAGGTATTAATCGTAGCCATATGTCGCGGCAATAATTGATAATGTGTATTAATGCCCCAGTCCTTTTTAAGACTAGGAATATGAACACAAAAATGAGAACCACCTCCGGATTGATCAACCAATCTAAAGTTTTGGAATTTTGAAGGTTCAAGTACATCTTTCGCTATATATTCACAAAATCTTATCACCTCATCAAACTTTATTTCCTTGCTCTTAAACCAATCAAAAATAAAATCTGTTAACGTTGGCTTTTCCCTTAAAAGATAATAAAGTTGTTCTCTTTCATAAGGTTGCTGTCCCTCATTATTTAAAATCTCATGCCCAACAATTTTAGCTCTTATTTTTACTTGATTTTCCTTATTTTCCCTTCTTTCAGATACCATTTTCTTATAATCCAATAATGCCTTTCTTCTTTCTAGTTTAAATTCAGGCTCCCTCTCATCTACTTCTAAAATCTGATCCTTTTTTTCTGTTACAACTGGCAAAGCTGATTCTTCTGCTACTTCTTCAATTTTTTCTAAGCCTGTATCTAATGTTTGCTGTCCTTTTGGCTGACTTTTAGCCATTTTTTCTTGGAGCTTAGCTAATTTAAGATTTAGTTTTTTCGAGTCATTTTCTGATTTTAAATATTTTTCGATTATTTCTTTATAGTTAACAATCTCTTTCTCAACGCGATTAATATCGTAAAAAACTTGCAAGATAAATATGGCAAGCCTTAAAGCATCATCCGTTCCGACGACATCTTCTGCCACATCGATTTTTGGAACAACTATAGTCTGTGGGGTATGCATGGAACTTCGAAGTGCAACTTTTGCATTCTGGGCTTGCGTGCCTCCTGTTTTCACAAGACTAGCTAAATGTTCACGGTGTTTTTGAATAGCACTTTGCTCGCTTTTCTGGTGTAATTGAGATATTGCATCGATTGTTTCTTGCAACTCTTTTTTTATGCCAAAAATGTAACCATCTTTGGATAACCAGCTTGAGATAGAGTCATTCGAACATTGGCTTTGCATCAAATCTATTAAATTATCAAGGTTTCTCATCACCTTATTGGCATAGTTTAAATTCTTCTCAAAAGCTCCATCCCGATCCATTCCGAATCCATTTCGAAAATGTAATTCTTGAAATTCTTTGTATGCATTTTCCAGATGAGATCCTAACACTTTAATAATATAATTTAAATGCATAAATTCATGACAAGAATTATTTTTATCTTGCTGACTTGTTTTCTTTCGTTCATTCTCGCACTGAATGTAGATTCGATTATAAATTTGATCTATGACCAGAGGGTGTTTTATTTCAGACTCAAGAATATTTTTAACTTCTTGATAAATCTTTATGTCGCTTTTAACCGCAGTTATGTATTGTGTGACAAATATTTCTAATTCAATTGGATTTTTTGAAAGTCCCTTTGGCACCGTATTATAATTAATCGAGAAATATTCTTTTAGAGTTTCAAAGGATTGTCGATGGAACTCAAAAAAACTGATAATACTAAACCCTGCGGAAATACGTTCATCACAGATACGATTCACTTCTAATAGTGCTTCCGCTTGATTTGTGGCTATTTGGCGATTTTCGGTTGCTTGATTCACTTCAGATTCCATTTCTTGTACTAATTCTTGAGCCATTTGCTCAGGATCAAAAGTTGAAGCTGGATTTAAGCGTTTATGGAGCTGAAATTGCTTTAAAGCCGATTGATATAAATTTACAGGTTCAGGAGGATTTTCACTTTGATTACTTATACATTCTTCCTCATTGTTGTAAAATTTTTGAAGTGTGTCTATTAATGCTTGACGAATATTAGTGTTATCCTTTTCGCTTACTGACGTATTTGAAGAAGAATGGTTAATCGTGAACATACAAACTCCTTTATTTTTGTCCTGATGAAAGAGAACGTGTCATAGCCAATCGTATTTCCTCGTCTTCTTCCTTTTGTTTAGAGTCTGTATTAGAACCCTGCAGAACAGAATTATATAAAGTTAATTGAAGAGCTTGTCTATCCAACACTTTATCAGCTTCTTCTCTCTCAGAGAGACGTAAAGCGGTTTCTATATCCGCATCAAGACTAAGAATTTCTTCTGCTGTTGTTTTATGCTCTTCCTCTCCAGACATGGATATGGCTTTTGCAAATTCTAGCTGTCTTTGGAACTCTTCGTCTGCTCCCTGGTTTTCACGTTGAGCAGCAGAAGCAGAAATGGATACAATTGTTGCAAGTTCTATCTGTCTTTGCTCTTCATCTGTTTCCTTATTTTCATGTTCCAGAGCGGAAATGGCTAAAGCGCTTTCCAACGCTTCATCTCTGCGATGATCGGTTTCAGGAGTCAGATTTTTTAACATTTTTAATACAAAAGCAGCATAAGGTTGAATTAAACGTGCTGCAATACCCGGCACACAACCACCTTCAGCTAAAATATTATGATCTAAATTCTTGATAAGTTCAGCAATAGCATTACTATACAGATAATGTGTTGTACATAAAGACCAGGTCCTCGTTAATAATTGTTGAACATTGACACCCGTTTCCGTGTCAGCTAGAGTTGTCGCTTTAATCTTATTTAATACCCAAGTGACATTGGCCCTTTTAGATTCTGGACATTCTGCTAATATTTCTTTAATAATAACTTCTAAACTCTCATTGTTTGAAGAAAAATTATTTTCTATATCCACCGCATAAAATCTTTGATAAAATTGTCCAATAATCTGTGTATGTTCATGAATATTATCTTCACGGTCACAAATTTCAGATAAGATTTCGTTAAGGGCCGTTAACTCTAGAATCAGTTTCTTTCGCATATCGTTTAACATATTGGATGCGGGTCTGCTCATGATAAATATCTCCCAAAGATAAAAGTAATGAATTAATAAGTTATTTGCGTAGTTTAACATGAATTGATGCTAAGGGGTCAAGTCTTTCGTCCGAGACTTGACTCCTTAGGATTTTTAATAAGTGCATCTACGCTGGATTTTCAGTATAAATATCTCAGTTTAGGTACAGGACGAATTTATTTCTTGACTCTCTAACTTAGAGTATGATAAAAAGTGCCAAAGTAAATTTATTATTAATAGGAGAAGTTTATGTCAGCTAACCCTAATGAAATAAAGAAGTCTATAGATTCTGTAAGTTCTAACTTTCATGTGGATGTGGATTCTAACAGTTCTAACGTTCATATAGATTCTGCCAGTTCTAACTTTCATATAGATTCTAACAGTTCTAACGTTCATATAGATTCTGCCACTGTTCCGGCAATTACGAATGGATCAGAATCTCCAAATCTTCCTAATCCAGTTCAAGTTCAGGACAGTATCAACCTTACGATGACAGTTCCAAATAAACCTGAAATGCTTTCGAAGGATGTTGATTTGGCGATAAAGCGTATCCTTGAGCTTAAAATTTCGAATAACAAAATGTTGTCATCAAATTTGGATTCTGCGACTCCAGGCAAACCCATAATTTTGAGTGCGAATAACAATAATAATAATGTTTCCAATTCACCAAAAGAGCCCAAAGCTTCGCCATCAAAGCCCTAAAATATTGTGGGGTCAAGGTCATGTCTTTCGTCCGAGACTTGACCCCTTGTCTTCTAATAAGCGCACCTACGCTGGATTTTCAGTATAAATATGTCAGTCTAGAAATTAGTTCTAATAACAATAATGAAAAATCTCAGATTAAGCCTCGATTGTCGCCTAGACCCGTGGGGTCTGACCCCTAGGATTCACTCGCCCCCTTCGACAGGGGGCCGGCGCCCAAGGGGCGGCGGGGGGATGTTTGTGGGGCATAACCCAAAATGTAACTACACAGCTTGTACCATTATTGATCCTGCCTATGGACACAGTTAATAAAATTTAGTAAAATGACATATTCCTGTCATTTTGGAGTACTATAAATATGCACGCAAAAATCCAACTGCTCATCAATTTACCGAAAGAAGAACAAGAACAATTACACTTAAAACTCGAAATGATCAAAGAAATATTTAAAAAAAGTGTGAAAATTAGTGCATTGATAGAAGAAGTTGTATCTAAAGGCAATATTACAATAGCATTTATTAATGTTCTGCCTAATAAATCCCATGAAAATGAGATCCCTATGGGTAATGGAAAATGGACATCATCAAAGAGAACCATTACTATTATGGCTAATCGCGAACCCATTGAAATGGCTCAAGCTATTCTTTTTGAACTTTGCAATGCAGCAAATGCGAAACTAGAAGCCTTGACTTTTGAACAGTTCAAGGATGCTGAAAGTTATTCCTATGAAACAGAAAAAGCAGAATTCGAAACGTTTTGCAGAGCAAACGATCTGGTAAAAGACTTCTTACAAGAAAATCAAATCTATGTTGTCTCTCTATTAGAATTGGTAGGAAAAAAAGGCAGCTATGATCAAATTTTAAATCAGGTTTTATTAGCGGAGAAAGTAACTTTTGAAGATTTTTTAAAAAGTGACCCTGTACATGTTGAACGCTATAAACAAGATTGGATTGCTTGGAATAAAGTAACACAAGAACATAATCAGAAATTAAAAGCTTTAGAGGACCAAATAAGAAGTTTACAGGAAACTTATAATTCTTTTAGGGGTGCTCCGAAAACTATAACCGATCCCCAAAGTGAAGTTATAACAATTGGGTTTAGTGGATTAACCGCAACCAATAACACAACAAATAACAAGCCGACAATCCGAGATCTAATCAGTCGGTTTGAAAATATGTCTAACAACAATGCGGGCGGTTTGAATAACAAACATTAGGAATAAAATTCAGGCGCCAAAACTGAGAAGCCCGATCGTAAAGATGGGTATGGCTGCCGTTAAGCTATCTATGCGATCTAATAAGCCGCCATGACCTGGCAATAGAGTTCCGCTATCTTTTAAGTTACGCATGCGTTTAAAAGAACTTTCAAATAGATCGCCAACAATTGAAAAAATAATGGTGATCAAAGCTAAAGAAATCCAAGGGAAAAGTCCAAGGTTGGGCTGCAATACAAGATAAGCAAGGCCTGAAACCAGTATGGTTGAAAGCAATGCACCCACTACCCCTTCCCAACTTTTACCAGGGCTAACCTTGGCCGCCAATTTATGTTGACCAAAGCGTTTCCCGGAAAAATAGGCAGCAATATCTGCAGCCCAGATCAAAACCAAGAGATATAAGACTAAATGTCGATCTTGGTATCGAAGACCATTGAGCATTAACCAGGGTGGAATTAAAACAAAGACACCCGTGATAAGCCCAACGGTGCGTGTTTTCCATAACCATTCATCTTTGGGATATCGAATAATAAAAGCCAACACTAAAAACCAAAAGGTAATAATGAGCAGTGGTATTCCATCTTTAATGGCCACTTCCCCTATAAAATATAAGGTAAGCATCAAGATAAAAAGTATTCCTGCCATCATCAATAAAGAGCCCACGCGCTGCATTCTGGAATTAAACCCGGCAAGCGTTGTCCATTCCCAAAGCCCTAGCAAAAAGACTAATCCACTAATGACTGCAAAAGGCAAATCTTGTAAAAAGAGAACTGCCAATATCACTAAGGGTATTAATAGGGAAGCCGTGAGTATGCGGGATCTAAGCATGAATTTTTTGTTCAATGATTGCAAAATCTGGGGGAGATTGTTCTATTTGCTCGCCAATATATCCAAAGCGGCGTTTGCGTTTATTATAAACCTTTAGCGCCTCTTCAAATTGCTCTTCTCGAAAGTCTGGCCAAAAACAATCGGTAAAATACAGTTCTGTATAAGCAAATTGCCAGAGCAAAAAGTTGCTAATTCGATATTCGCCACTGGTTCGGATCAATAAATCAGGATCTGGGCAATCGTTTAAGGTTAAGTGACTTCGGAAAATTTCTTCTGAAATATCTTGTGTTTTAAGTTTTCCCTCTGTAACTTCTTCGGTTATTTTTTTGGTTGCCTGAATAATATCCCAGTGGCCACCATAATTAAAAGCAATATTCAGCCGCATCCCAGTATTATTTTCCGTTATTTTTTCAGCCTCTAAAATGGCTGTTTTTAACTCTTCCGAAAAGCTACTTTTATCGCCAATGATCTTTAAACAGACTTTATTTTCAGCCAGTGTTTTTAATTCGCTTTTAAGCGATCTCAAAAACAATCCTAACAAGAAATTAACTTCGGTTTCGGGACGTCGCCAATTTTCGCTGCTAAATGCAAAAAGAGTTAAACAGGGTATGTGCTTTTTGGCACAAAAGGTGATGGCAGTTCTAACTGAATTTAATCCTTGCTGATGCCCTGCAAATCGAGGTAACAGGCGTTGCTTGGCCCAACGACCATTTCCATCCATGATAATTGCAACATGTGCTGGGATCTTTATCATACGTGCATTAACTCTGATTCTTTGGCAGTAACCAACTTATCAATGTCTTGTACATAACGATCGGTTAGTTTCTGAATAGCTTCTTCGGCACGACGTTCTTCGTCTTCCGTAATTTTTTTGGCTTTTATAAGATCTTTAACCTCTGTATTGGCATCTCGACGAATATTTCGAACGGCCACACGAGCGTCTTCTGCTTCTGCCTTAACATGCTTTACAAGATCTCGTCTTCTTTCTTCAGTTAAAGGCGGTAAGGGCACTCGAATATTCATCCCAGCTGTTGCGGGGTTAAGCCCTAGATCGGAAGTCCGAATGGCCTTATCAATCGCCAGCACCATATCTTTTTCCCAAGGCTTCACAGATAAGGTACGTGCGTCTTCTATGGTAATATTGGCGACTTGAGCCAAAGGGGTTGGGTTACCGTAATAAAGCACGGTGATAGATTCCAAAAGACTAGGGTGTGCACGTCCCGTTCTTAATTTTGCCAGATTATGGCTTAAGTTTTCTAAACTTTTTTTCATGCGGTTTTCCGCATTTTGCTGGATCTTGTTTAGCATATTCTTTCCGTTACTCTACTAAGGTCCCTTCGTCTTCCCCTAGAATAATGCGTTTTAATGCGCCCTTCTTTTGCATATTAAATACGCGAATTTTCATATGATGATCGCGGCACTGACAAAAAGCGGTTAAATCCATAACACCCAGTTCCTTGCTTAAAGCTTCATCAAACTTCAAGGTTTTATATCGAGTCGCCTTTGGATCTTTTAGAGGATCACTGGTATAAACACCATCTACATTGGTGGCTTTTAAAAGCACATCGGCTTCTACTTCGATGGCTCTTAAACTTGCTGCGGAATCGGTAGTCACTAAAGGATTACCCGTTCCTGCTGCAAATAATACAATACGACCTTTGTTTAAATGATGCATGGCTTTTCGCCGATCATAGTAATCGACAACACCACTCATATGAATTGCAGACATAATGCGAGTGACAAAACCCGCGCGCTCCAGGGCATCTCGCATGGCTAGTGCATTCATGACCGTTGCTAGCATGCCCATTTGATCGCCCGTGATACGGCCAATACCGGCAGCTTCTAGCGCTTCGCCTCTGAAAAAGTTTCCGCCACCAATGACCAAGCCCACCTGCACTTTGAGTTTAACGAGCTCCCCTATCTCTAACGCCATGCGATCAATCACTGCCGGATCTATCCCAAAGGATTTATCGCCTAATAAGGCTTCTCCGCTCAGTTTAAGCACTATTCGCCGATAGATAGGTTGCACCCTACTACTCTCCTCGCACTTGAGCCATCACTTCTGCAACAAAATTATCTTCTTTCTTTTCGATACCTTCACCCACTTCAAATCGCACAAAGCTTTCCACAATTGCTCCGGTTTCTTTAAGCAATTTTTCGATGGTTTTAGAAGGATCTTTTACAAAAACTTGTCCAAGAAGGGTAACTTCCGTTTCAAATTTCTTTAATTTCCCAGCTACAATCTTATCAAAAATAGCTTCTGGTTTACCTTCTTCTCGAGTTTGAGCCTCAAAAATCTCTTTTTCCTTTTCAAGGCGGGCCTTGGGTATATCTTGGCTATTTAGAAACTCAGGATTCATCGCAGCAACTTGCATTGCTAGATCTTTAGCTAATTCAACAGTCCCCTGCTTTAAAACAACCATGCTTCCAATACGCGCTCCATTGGCATCACCATGGGCATATATTCCTATAGCGCCTTGGGAAGTTTCCTGAAAATTAAGTCGTCTTACCGTGATATTTTCACCTAATTGAGCAACCAAGGATAAACGTTTTTCATCCACCGCGGTTTGTAGCTTTTCAATAGATTGAATACCTTTTTGTAAAGCCTCGTTTGCAGAATCCCTAGCAAATTGCTGGAATCTCTCTTCTCTGGCAACAAAATCTGTTTCACAATTCACTTCAAGTAAAACAGCTCTCTTGCCATCAGAGGAAGTACGAGCAATGATAGTTCCTTCCGCTGCAACTCGTGAAGCTTTTTTAACGGCTCTCGCCTGACCCGCTACACGCATCGCATCAATCGCTTTAACAATATCCCCACCAGATTCAACCAATGCTTTTTTGCATTCCATCATCGGGGCGTCGGTTTTTTCGCGCAGCTCTTTAACTAATGCTGCTGAAATTTCTTTTTTTTCCACAGCATTATCCTTCCGCAGTTGATGAATCATCTGTTGAATCTAATTCAATAAATTCTTCTTTAAATTTATTGGCCAACCCACTTCGTTCAGCCTGCTTAGATTCTAAGATCGTGTCTGAAACACTGCGAACATAGAGCTCGATAGCACGCATCGCGTCATCATTGCCAGGGATGGGATAATTAACGCCAGCAGGGTTATGATTGGTATCTACCACTCCAATCACTGGAATACTTAAACGGTTGGCTTCTTTGATTGCAATATGTTCATGGCCAACATCCACCACAAACACGGCATCGGGTAAACCACCCATATCCTTAATACCACCCAAACTGCGTTCCAGTTTTTCTAATTCGCGCATTAATCGCAAACCTTCCTTTTTAGTTAAAAGGGCAAGTGTGCCATCATCGCGCATGGCTTCTAAATCTCTAAGACGCCGAACAGATTGCTTAATGGTTTTATAGTTGGTTAATTCCCCACCCAACCAACGATGATCGACATAAGGCATGCCACATTTTTTGGCATAGTCGGCAATCATTTGTTTGGCGGAACGCTTGGTACCAACAAACATCACTTTCCCATTCTTTGCTGCGATTTTACTCACAAATTTGAGTGCTTCGCGAAATAAGGGAAGGGTCTTTTCCAAATTGATAATATTGACCCCATTTTGGGTACAATAAATATAGGGAATCATACTGGGATCGCGAAAGCGAGTTAAATGACCGAAGTGAACTCCAGCCTCTAACATCTCGCGCATACTCACTGAGACGCTCATAAATAAACTCCTATGTTAGGGTTAAGCCTCCATGCATCCCATTATCCAACCAACCAAAAAGGGCAACTCTCGTAGCCCCCCTCAATCAGCACCCAAGATAATGTGACGATGCATGTGTGGATTGAAATTTGCGTATTTCGTCCAAGCTTTATACCATAGGACAAGCCCCCTGACAATAAGGACTCTCTCTTGTCTAAAGTTCAGATTAAAACCCCAGCAGAAATAGAAAAGATGCGTGTGGCAGGCCGTTTGGCAGCCGAGGTCTTGGAAATGATCGGGGACTATGTAAAACCCGGTATTTCGACCCTGGAACTCGATACCATTTGCAGAGAGTATATTCAGAACCAGCAAAAGGCCATACCCGCCTGTTTGGGATATAAACCCAGAGGCTTTGTTCATCCCTTTCCCAATTCCATTTGTACTTCTTTAAACCATGTTATTTGCCATGGTGTTCCTAATGAGAAGCCAATTAAGTCAGGTGACATATTGAATATTGATGTGACAGTCATCAAAGATGGTTATCACGGAGATACCAGCAAAATGTTTCTGGTGGGTGAATCCTCCATTTTGGCCAAGCGTTTGGTTCGTATTACTCAGGAATGCCTATATCAAGCCATTCAATTGGTAAAGCCAGGTACCAAGCTAGGAGATATTGGCGCTATTATTCAAAAACATGCAGAAGCCAACCACTACTCTGTGGTTCGAGAGTATTGCGGGCATGGCATTGGATCCGAGTTCCATGAGGAAGGATTACAGGTCTTGCATTATGGCAAGGCAGGAGAAGGAATGGCTTTACAAGCAGGAATGACCTTTACCATAGAGCCTATGATCAACGCGGGTATAAAGGATATTAAATCTAAATCTCGTCCACTCTCGGGTGAATGGACGGCATCCGACGAATGGACCGTGGTTACTAAAGACCATAGCTTGTCGGCACAATGGGAACATACCTTGCTTGTCACAGAAACCGGGGTGGAGGTTTTAACGATGAGAATGGAGGAGAAACCATATTTTTCTTGACAGTTCGGCAAAGAGGATCTACTTTTGGTCTAGGTGTTCAACAAAAATTTGGGGTGAAACGTGTCAGAATCATCACTATATGTTACGTACTTTGTTTCTCAACAAAGAGCTCCTCTCCAACAAGTCAGCTTCATCGCCAATCCTACAATTCATGTCCCAGAAAAAACAGAACACAAGGGAGTCGAGGATTTTTTACAGGGATGCTTCCCCCGAGGTGAAATTACTGCGTCTTTTACTGAAACACTAGAAAACCGAAGAACGGCTAAATGGCCCCAGCTTCAAAAGGCCTTAGAGGCAGCTAAACAAAGATCCGCTACTTTATTGATAGTTGAGCTGGGTACTCTTGCTAGTAACAGCTCTTTTACAGAAACTTTGCTCGCTGCCAATGTTCCCTTCCACTGTATTGATCAACCTTTTATTAATCAAACCATTTTAGAAGCCTTAAGTAAACATGCAGAAGTACAAAAAAAATTACACGGCAAACTTATCCGAGAAGGCTTAAAGCTCACTTCCGCTAAGTCTGGAAATCCCAATGCTGCAGAAGTGATTAGTAAAGTGAATAAGCCTAAGATCGACACTGCTATCGTGTTTGCTCTTTTGCTTCAACCCATTATTCAAGATTATCGCCGCAAGGAATATTCCCAAAGACAAATGGTTAAAATATTGAATGAAGAAGGCTTTACAGCACCTGAAGGTGGAAAGTGGGTATTGAGTCAATTACAAAAGGTACTGGATAGGGTACGACGAAATGAAATTGCAATCGAACTAAAACCTATGTTGGATAATTGGGGACAAGAGCATCTAAGCCCTGCCAAAATTGCCGAACAATTAAATGCCAAAACGATTGCTCCCTTAAAGCAACCTGCCTGGGATGAAACACAAGTCAAACAATTGCAGGATCGGATCCAACAGATCCACGAGATTACGCTTATCAATCGCTTTATACTCGATTTACTACCCTTATTGCATGAATATCGTCGAAAGGATTTCTCCCCGATCGATATCATCACAGAATTGCAACAAGTCGGTATCCAGATCCGAAAAGAACCGGCGCTAGCGATTTAACATTATATTGTGAACTAAAAGGAAGAAATCATGTCACACGCTCTAACAGAAAAAGACATTAAAGGAATTGTTGAACGCTTAAAACATAACCTCGCAGCTTTTAAAACGGGTACTTGGGATCTTGAGTTGTTACTGGAATCTGCCGCCAAACATATTCCCGTCTATTTAAAAATTATTAAGACTCATATTGATCAATTAGCAAAAGTGCTGGAGCTTGAAACACATAATCGTCGCAATCTGGACACGGTAGGGCTTGCAGAACCGGTTACACAGCTAATGCAGCTCTTTCGAGAACTCAATGATGAAGATATTCAACTTCTGGAAATGCTTGCTGTAGAAGCTCACAATTGGTCAGGAGTTGCAGAACCACTTAAAGAAGATCTGCGTATCGCTTCTGAGGTTTGAGTTATCACTCTTTGACCCTATAAAAAATGACCTTTTTAAACGATCTTTGGAAAAAATTTAAAGCACCTGTTTCTCATAAAGATTGGGCTGAAAGTTCTGTGTCTGTTCTGGAAGAAACAGATCCTCTTAAGCAATCCGAAAACATTAAAAATGCATTTCAAGCGAATGAGACAGAATATCTAGGAAGAGATGAGCTGATTGAAAATTTAAAGACCCTGCAAAAACTAGTGAATCAACCCAAAGAAGAAATACCAGAACTACGATTTACTAAAATCAAAGATCATTTGGGGGAGCCTGAGGTTCATGAAACGGTTCGCCAAGAACGTTGGCCAGGTAAAATCCAATGCCCTAGCTGTCGATCATCGAATTTAAGCCGTATAGCCCAAATTCCCTCACAAACCGCTCATAAACATCGATATCGTTGTTTAGAGTGCGGTCTGGAATTTAATGACGATACAGGGACCCCTTTAGAAAAGGGCATACCGAATATCAATGTTTGGATGCTTTGTTGGTATTTGATGGGATGTACGGATTCCCTAAACTATATAGCGGCAAAATTAGATTTAGATATCTCGGTTGTCGAAATGATGGTTCGGCAATTACAGTCTACTTTTAATGCTCAAAAACCACTCACACGCTTTTTAGACTTTGAAGAATGGGATGCTCAATCGACAGCCTTGCGAAAGCAATTACAAGATAATTTACTAAAGCAATATGAATTTTTAAATGCTAATCTTGCAACTATTCCCAAAGATACCAATGAATTTAGACGGCAGCAAAATCTTCGACGAACCCTAACCCCAACCACCGATCCAACGGCTCCAACGACCACCCCCACTGCGGGAAAAAGGCGTTAATGCAATTAAACCTTGTCCATTTTTTAAAAGATCAATTTTTTAGCCCTGTTAAACAACCCGGTGGCCCAACACAGTCTGAAATGATCACTGAAATGAAAGAAAAAAACTTTCTTGAATACTTGGTTTTTCATTCTCCTCATTTAATGAAAAAGTATGGTGGAATATGTCGTCTTTCTAAAAAGGGATATCTGATCTCCGATCCTAAAGCCTTTAAACACATTCTTAAAGACAAAAGTTCAAATTACAGTAAAAAGGCTATGCCTTATGATAGATTAAAATTGCTGTTTGGCGACGGCTTGATTGTAAGCGAAGGAGCCACTTGGAAAGAACACAGAACAGTGTTGCACCCTGTCTTTAATCGAGAAAGACTGGAACGTTACTCCCAAATAATGATCGATAAAACCATTGAATTACTAGATCAATGGCAGCAACACCCTCCAGAAGCTCTTAACATCAATCATGAAATTGCCGGACTTACTTTAAGCATTGCTTTTAAGTCTTTTGGTTCATATGAAGCAACCCATAAGGTTATCTATACCCTTATGTCCTCAGTGGAAAGAGGCAGTCCTGTGATTTCCTTTTACCTCTTTTTAAAATCTTGGATCCCAACCCCAACTAATTTACTTTTTTTTTCTTCCCTTCGAAAAACCAACAAAATTTTATCCCAAATATTTGAAGCTCGAAAGGGAGAACCACAGGAAGAGCAGGATGCCATTGATTTATTATTAAATGCTAAGAAAACCCATGGTTTTACGCTTACTGATTCTGAAATGGTAGATGAATTTAAAACTCTTCTGATGACCGGCTATGAGACCACAGCTTGTGCCCTCACTTGGATCTTCTATCTACTCGCTAAACATTCCGAGTATCGTGAAGCTTTGGAGACAGAATTAGAAAGTGTACTGGGCGATCGTCTTCCAAACATTGATGATTGCAGTAAATTGCCTCTTACTAAAGCAATTATTCTAGAAACCTTGAGGCTTTACCCCAGCATTTGGGTTTTACCCAGGTTTTGTATCGAGAAGGATGAACTCTTAGGATTTCCAATCCCCGCCAAATCCCTCTTAATGCTCAATATTTATGCCCTGCACAGAAATGAGCAACATTGGGAAAACCCAGAAGTTTTTTCCCCAGAGCGTTTTATGAATGAAAGCGATAGTAAAAATGATCCCTTTTCCTATTTACCTTTTAGTATTGGTCCTCATTCTTGTATTGGATCTGCCTTTGCAATGCTGGAGTGCACCTTATTGCTCGCAACCATTGCTCAACGATTTCGAATAGAACTCATTAAAAATAAGGATTACAAACCAGAGCCTTATCTTTCTTTACGGCCTCCTGCCAACCTTAAAATGCGGCCTATTCTCCGTTAGTCGACGGGTTTGGCAGGTCGTTCCCCTCTCCCAATTTTGGGCGAGGGTGCCCTTGGGCTAAGTGCGGGTTAACTGACGATCTCTAGCAACCCTCATCCGGTGCTGCGCACCACCTTCTCCCACCTTGGGAGAAGGAATACCACTATTGCTAGCTATTCGCGTATTTCGGGACGAAAGTTGAAGGGATCAAGTCTGGAGTTTGTAAATTTTTAAAAAATCCAGTTCTGACCCCTTACTTCCTAGTTTTAAATTTTTTAAAACTATTTTCTACTAAAACACTATTTTCATCTTCACGCTCTTTACTCTCACTGGGATCTTCTTCCCTAATCGAAACCGGACTTAAACTACGCTTTCTATTCTCCTCAGAAAGAACCTCTATTCCTCCATTTGAATTATTTTGAAATTGCTCTGTTGCACGTACTGCTACCGGTCTTAATGAGTTAGAACTCGATGCAGCTAAACTTCTGGAAAATAAAGGCAATATCGCTGGAACAGATTGAGTATTCGAGTCTGTTAAGGAACGGGGGGCTTCACTGGAGGACAATGAAGGCTGCCCATTTATAATATCTCTAAATATACTAGCAACGACAGAAACTTGTAGAGGAAATTCTGTTTTTTTAATTTTTTCAAAAATCTTTTTGTAAAGAGATACATATTCACTATTACTTGCCAAATCCTTAGTCAACAATAAAGCTCTACCGAGTTCTACTAAAACTCTTTTATATTGGTTTAGATTGAGTAACACAGATGCACGGTTTAATACAAAAATAGGATTATTATAAAGACTTAAATTTCTAATTAAAGCTATATCACAAATATCTCGCGCGACTAAATCAAACCCCATTAAAGAGAGTGCGGAAACAAATGTTGTAATAAAAACTAAATTATTTACTTGATTTGAATACAAAAATTGGAGTTTAGTTAATACAATCAAAGCTTTTAGAGAATTCTTTGAGCAATGAAGTGCTATAGCGTATTTAAGCAATAGTGAGGGGTCCACTGTTGAGCTAGGGTCCAAAAAAAACAGTTTATCTATTGCATCTGCTACTTGGGTAGCAGCGTTAAAAGTGTAATCATCTTTTGTCCTTGCAAGAAATTGTTTTAGTTTTCCGATTGCTACCATTTTAGCATCTTCAGCACAGAATCGGATTTTATGAAATAATTTTAGACGTAAGAGTACAAGTGTTTCATTCGTTCGTAGAGTGGGAACTAAGTTTACAATTCTATTGCACTCAAACCAAGCTTGTTGGTTATAGTTTTTCCCAATAAGTACATTGACATGATTAAATACCTTGCCCACTAGATTCTTAGTGATCGCTTGATTAGTGAATACAAATTCCGCATCTTTAGCAAAATCAGGATTTTGTTTTAAAGCACAATTAGAGATGAATAAAGCCTCCCCAAGAAAATAGATATTTGCAAGCGCAATCATCAATGTTTTGACCAAATCCAAATCATTCCTTATTGCAGGCTGAATACAAAGAGCTTTAAGGAGTAAAACCAGAGCCTTTAAATGATTGTTTGAAGCCAAAAGAAGGTTGGCACAGCTAATCAGTAATTGGGGATCAAATGCGGAATTGGGATCCGATCTAAACTGTTCTTCTATTTGCTTTAACATTGTATCTATATCTGTACGAGAAATAGAGCTAAACATTATAAAAACCCCTTATCATTAAAATTAATTTTGGGGAAGATTACCTTGCTTCAGTTTAAGTGTCAACCAATAATTGATAACACTCTATCGAACACCATTTCTTTATAAATTTCACTGGGATCTACACACAAAATTAAGCTGGAACGCTTATAGTTTGGCTAACTAAATTAATGTCTTTTTCTATAATTTCAGCAACCTCTTTAACGGCCTCCCCTTCCATTAAGGTAAAGTGATCGGCATTCATAAATTTAACTTCTAGATCACGAATAAAGGGCTTCCAACCACTATAGATATAATTTTGAAAAAATTTATTACCTTGAACAAAACGAGTTGTTTTTAAGAGCATCACTGGCCCAGAATAGGGTTTTAAAGCATATTGATTCCGCATTTGTATATCATGGTGAAAACACTGGAAAACTCTAGCGAGGTAACTTTGGGGCAAACTGGTTAAATACTCCTGCCAGGCTTCTGGGACTGCTTCAATCAATTCATCCTCGTTTAGAATCGTTAATACATCTTCAACAAAAGCTGGCTTAACAATATAGGCATCCATAAGATACACTTTGGAAATGATCTCCCCTTTTCTTTGCAATTGCTGAGCCATTTCATAAGCAATAATTCCACCAAATGACCAACCCCCTAGAAAATAAGGGCCCTCGGGCTGAACCATTTGTAAATATTCAATATATTTTTCCGCCAAAGCTTCGACCGTCGGACTATAAGGTTTCCCGCTGTTTAGATTATAGGAATCGAAGGCATAGAAAGAAAATTCTTTTGAAAAAACTTTTGAAAAATCTTCATACACTTCCGCCCCAGCCAATGCAGGATTAACTAAAAACAGCGAGGGCTTATTTTCTACCTTGTTAAAAGAAATAATCGGATTGTAAAAGGAAGGATTATTTCCTGAAAGGCGAATTTGGTTGGCCTGTAAACGAATAGTATTATGTGTTAATACCCAAGCCACTGGATATTGAACATTAAATTGTTTTTTAAGCTCGGAAACCAAATGAACCGCTGCAATAGAATCTCCACCGATAGAGGTAAATTCATCATAAATTCCAAAGAAATCATGTTTTAATAGAGATTTCCAAATTTCTTTTAGCCTAAATTCCACCAGATCGTAAGGACGAACCGACTTCCCAACCTGAATAAAATCAAGATCATCAGGCTTAGGCAATTTCGATCGATCTATTTTACCTGACATACTAACAGGAAGTTTGTCTAACTTGACAAAAAAAGAAGGCTGCATAAAGCTCGGCAAACGATCTTTTAGAAATCTTTTTATTAGATTGATATCTACTTGAAAAAGATTTGGGAAAAGTTGCCCTAGAATTTTACTTCTTTTAGGAACATAGTAAGCAATTAAATACAGTTGATCATGGTGGCTCACAGCATCGACAACACATTGAAGGATCTGAGAGTGGCTTAAGAGAACGTTTTCTATTTCTTTTAATTCCACCCTAAACCCACGGATTTTAATTTGATGATCCCGGCGGCCGCAAAACTGCAGCTTTCCATTCGGTAACCAGCGTACCCTATCCCCCGTTTTATACATCTTAAGGATTTGATCTGAAGAAACTTTATTTTGAATAAATTTTTGATGGGTTAATTCTGGGGCATTAAGGTACCCCCGAGCAAGCCCAACCCCAGAAATATACAATTCCCCAACCATTCCGATAGGAAGAAGTTTTAGATCATCATCTAAAACCATTAATTCTGTATTTGCAATGCCACGACCAATACAAGAAGCGTACCCTTCTTCAATTTTTTCGACAGTTGAAATAATGGTTGTTTCGGTAGGACCATATAAATTCCAAACAGCCTTCGATCTCTCTTTCAGTTTTTTAGCAAGATCTACAGGCAAGGCTTCGGCCACTGAAAGAATAGTAAATGGCCATAGCTTTTCTTCAGTCGTTTGCAAAAGAATCGACAATAATGTTGGTGAAGCATGAACAATGCTTGGGTTCTGTTTTCGAATGATTAATTCCAACTTCTTCGGATCACGCATCTCGCTGCTAGAGCATAAAATATGGCAAGCGCCAGAAAACAAAGCTAGATATAATTCTAAACCATAACCATCATAAGCCATGGAACTTAAATTCAAAATCCTATCGTTTTCTGTAATATTAAGCCTATTCTTAAGATCAAAAATAACATTGACGATACTTTTATGTTCTATCATGACCCCTTTGGGAACCCCGGTACTACCAGAAGTATGAACGATATAGGCCAAATCACTGGAAATTCCTTGTATTGCGAGATTATTTTCCGGAAAATGTTCAAACAATTTCCATTCAGCATCTACACAGATCACTTTTTTACAAGATTTTAATAAGGGCATTTTTGCAACAAACTGTTTTAAGGTAAGGACAATATCTGGCTGAACATTGTCTAATACCGTTTGTAAACGATTGGGAGCATCCTCCGGATCTAAAGGGATGTAGCAGGCTCCTATTTTTAAGATAGCTAAAATTCCAATCACCAATTCGGTTTGCCGATCCATAGAAATGGCTATCTTAATTTCTGTCTTATTAGAATTTTTAAGTTTTGGAACTTCCATCAGTGTTTCTTGCAAGCCCCGGGCTAATTGATTAACTTTTTTATTTAAAACCTCATAAGTCATGCTTTGTTTCTTATCAATCAGCGCTATTCGCTGAGGTGTTTGAAGCACCTGCTCTTCAAACAGCTGATGTAGTGTTTTATTTTCCGGAAATGTTTGGCCATTCTTATTCCAGCCTTTTAGGATCAGTTGTTCTTCATTGGATAAAAGGGAAGGAAAATTGATTAATTGAGTATCCATATTAGAAAGGCAATATTCTAATAATCTTTGAAAATGATCAATAAATCGTTGAATAAACTCCAACTCAAAAATGCTTTCTCTATAATCTAACCTACATTCAACTTTTTCATTGATTTCATAAAGCAAGAGCAAGTGGCTAAAACTTTCTTCCTTTTTAAAATGGATATTAGAAACCCGAGCACCAAATAAAGAGAGAGGTTCGAGATTTAAATTTCCCTCGGCAAAGGCCAAATTAAAATGATCCATGAGATCTGTTGAGTTTTCATTTTTTATAGACTCAATAATATCTAACAATGAACAATTCTGATGTAATCTTGCTTCCTTTCGCTCTCTTGTGGCCCGCTTTATCAAATTCTGAAAGGTTTCTTGCCTGTCCAAGGTAATTAACAGGGGCACTGTGTTTATCAAACAACCCGGGACACACCTAAAACCCATTTGGCGAATATTCACAAAATAAGAAAGGCAAAATTGCGCTTGGCTTGTATAACGATATAATAAGATTGCATACACGGTTGATAAAACTACAAACGGAGTCGTTCCTAAAACCTTGGCCAATTGCCTTAAAGATTGAGTCGTTTCACGGTTTACTGAAAAATAGCTGGAACTAACCTTTTTTTGATTAATAGACTGTTTTTTGTCAAACTCAAAATCGACTTTTAAATCTTTGCCGAATAGTTTTTGCTTCCAATACTCTAGATCGATTGCACGTTTTTCTAAGGGGTACCATTGATCTTCAGTTGAAAGGACTGTTTCCAAATTTTGTTTTGGAATCATTGGTTTATGCGTGCCAGCCACATAATGATTGTAAAGTTCGCTTACATTTTTAACTAGAAATCTTGCGGTAAAGGCATCGGTAATAATATGATGAAAACTAAGAACAAGAACATGATCATTTTCATTGACTTTTAAGATCCCAAATTTAAAAAGTGGTGGCTTACTTAAATCAAAATAATAATAACAAAACCGTTGTATAAAAGCTTCAATTCCTGTAGCTATCTCCTCCTCTTCAAGAATAACCTCTATTTTTTCCAAGACTCGTTGTTCAACTTCACCATTTTGCAGTTCATAAAAATAATGCTTTCCACCCTGGTGATAATCGTTGATATACTCTGACAAAGCGCTTTGTAATGCTTCTTTGTTTAGTGGACCTTCAATTCGATAAACAAGCGGGGTATTATATCGAGAACTATTGGGATTAAGCTTCCATTGCAACCAAAATGGTTTTTGATAATAAGAAAGGGGAAGCTTTTTTTTAGTTATATTCAAACGCTGAAACATCCTTAGGCAAGAGTGCTCTTATCAAAGAAATTAAAAAAGTGATGAGTAATACAAGAATAAAACAGGCGCTCATGCTTGAAAATATTTGAATAGGAACCCAACCAGACATAAACCAAGTTGGTAGGAAACAGGAAAGCCATAGCAAAAAGCCCACCATCCATTTTTTTAAAGGAGAAGATCGCGAACGGCCCCAGGATAACATAGCCCCACGGGATATATCGCCTGTTGTATACATTTTACCCCAAAGCAGCCATATAAAAAATAGGAGCAGCATTGCTAAAATTACCTTAACACTTGGAATTTGGATCCAGTGAGAAAAGTTGAGCCACTGTTCAAGAGATAAAGAGGGGATCAAAACACAGAAGATAAGACTGGGAAGAAACAAAACGCTTACAAAAGCCCAACCTACTTTGCGTCCAACGGTATATCGAGCAACAAACGTGGCCATCCAAGGAGTCCATATCGCCCACCAGCCTAAGAATAATAACATTAACCTTAGTTGCAATCGGGATTCGGAAAATGATCCTGTGATTGAACTCTTCTGTAAGGCTTGAAGTTGTACACCTTGGTTATTGGGGAAAAAACCTTCCCCTATATTGTGCATCGTTATCAATAGTAAAGAGATGACTAAAATATATAAAATTAAAACATTACCCACAGACAAGCGATACTGTATCATTTGATCAATCAATCTATTTTTTAAATTTCGAGACCCTAGCATTAATAAACCCATTACAAAGAGTGCTAGATAGGGGGTCTTAAAAAGGGAACTCCAGCCAAAGGATCCTTTGATCGTTTCACAAAGATAAATTAAGGTAAAACCTGTCACAAAAATGATTGGGCAAGTTGCACTGCTCTCGGTAACCACACATAAAAAATTATAGATAAAAGCTAAAGGTTGCTTGCGATGATTAGGAATAATCACTTTTGGTAAGTAGGCGTTTCTTTGCGAAGCGGTACTGAGATAACATAAACCTACCCCTAATATGGCGTAAACGATCCAAGGGATGACCCCCAAACGAATATAATTATTTTTCAATAATAAAAAGAAAAACCCGGGCTCTAATTCTTGCAGGCTAGGGCTTAAACGGGTTTGTAATTCTAAGGTATCGAAAAAAACACCCGAGAAAAAAATCAGGGATATTTGCCCAAAAAATAACAATCCTAGGTCTTGCCGCAAAGTGGATCCTTTGCTAACACCTAATGGTGGATTACAACGGCTTCTTGCTAGGGGTGGGTAGAGAAAGCAAAGAAATCCTAGCAGAGCTGCTAGGATTTCTACTGCAAATAAGCCTTGGGCCCATACGGTAGGCGAGAAAATGGCTAAGAGTAACCCTAATGCCGTTATTAGATAGGCAAGTGATCGACTTAACAAATTTCACCCATTAAGCATTTTCACCCAAACTACTGCCCCCCCGGATTGGTAGAACCATTAGGGTTATTTTGTAGATTTTGTTGTAAATTTTGTTGTAGATTTTGTTGTAGATTTTGTAGATTATTAGAGATAGAGCTATTATTGCTAGAACCCGAAGTTGAGGAAGAACCACCAGAAGCGGCAGAACTTACCACTTGGCTAGCGCTAGATAATAGACTTTTAGCAACTTGACTAGCGTTTAAGTTTCCGATCAACATACCAGCAAGTATGGCTTCCTGACGTTCACCTTGCTTTAAACGCTCGAATTCTATCATCACTATATAAGCCTGCATTAAAGCGAGCTCTTGCAAAAGATCGTTCGTTTGTAAATTTTTTAAATTATTTGCCCAGGCAGGACTCAGAAACCTTTGAATCGCAATTCTATCCAACATTTGCATCATGGTCTCGCCACCGGCACTAGGGGGTGTTCTTTTTGCAATCATCTCGGCAAAAGGTTGTCTTGCTATCGATACCATCGCTTGATCCGAGAGTGCACTTGCAAACATTTGCTGCGGATTTGGGTAAGTTTGAGCATTGGGATCTGAGGACGGTAACGAGACCGGTAGGTTTGCAGCAGAGATTTTACCATTTGACATCAGCTGAGCAAAATTGGTAGCCGGAATAGGTATTAAATTGTATAGAAATTGATTCGCTGCATTCATTCGCGCGGTATCTAGTATCAAACTTGAAAAAGGTGCTTTTGTATCCCCAAAGGTAAGCAGAGGATCATTTGTTGGGCAACTTCCGCCTGATTCTGGACCAGTGTCACAGAAATTTTGAAAATGATTCGTTATGATATTGGCAGCCCTAGTTGCAGTAGGATCTTCCGCCTGTGGCCCCTGAGAATAAAGACCGGCAACGATACCATCGTTCTGGATCTGCTGAACCGTCTCTTGCATTTGGATCTGCAATTGTAATTGAGTAGGATCAACGGGTAAGCGATTATTGCTAGAGCTTGCAATTTGTCCTGCAACGGCGTTTATATCCGAAGAGATAGAATCTGCATAGGCAAACCAACTATATAATACACCGAGGGCAGTGACACCCAGAATGAATCCTGCGATGATACTCTTGCGTTTATTTTGTTCCTTCATGTTTAATACCCCCTGATGTAATCTTGATTGCTCTGTTTTTGCGAACTATTTCCAGTCGCGGCTTGTCCTGCATTTGGTGATGATTGACTGGAATTCTGATTGGAACTCCCGGCATCTGGCAAAGGCGCAGCAGGTGTTGGCGCTTTTGTCGTAGAACTCGGTTTAACTATAGTACTCTTAGTATCACTATCGCTAGTAGTATTGCTATTGGCTGCTGCATCCTTGGTTTTTTGATCTTCTTCTTGTTTTTTCTTCAATTCTTCGGGACTTGGGCCTAGGACAGGCGCACCAATTATCTGTGGAGGAACATTTTGTGTATTGCTCTGATCCGCTGCTAAAGCTAAGCCCAGATAAAATCCAAATCCAAGGAATAATGTTAGTTTAAAAACTTTATTCATCCTGTTGCTCCATTGCCTTTAAGATTAGGGTAAGCCTTTGAGCGGCAAACACCCTTGAAAGTAATTGTAGTCTTTCAAAGACCAAATTTCTTCTTAAAAACAATTGGGCAAAGCGATCGGGCGTTTTACCCTCGCCTTCTTCACTAGCTCCTTCGGCATACATTAAGAGCTGGGAGGCAGAACCTGGTTTTGCAATATCCAAAGACTGAAGTATACGCAGGGCTTTACTGGCATGTGTATTGGCCAAAACTCGAATAAATTTGGCTTCATCAGATAATTCAAAAGATTGGGCTTGATCCATGGCTTCACCCAAACGAATGAGTGCTGTTTCTACTTCTGGAATGTCATCGAGAGTCCAATGTTCAACCCGCTCAATGGAAACGATAACTCGATATAGAGTTCGTCTATCGTAGCTATCCCAAAAAGCATGAACGGCATCTTGATGAAGATCTGGCATGTGTACCCTAAAACTTGCTAATCCTTTAATTTGTAATCATACTGCTAATTGACGATTTTGACAAATTTGCATGGAGGAAAATCGCTGATGGGTTTTTGGCGTGGCGTTACAAAAACAGTAGGCTATGTGGTTGACCTACGTTTTGATCGATGGATAGGAATAAAATCTCTAAAAAATACGGCTGGCTATTTTACTCAGCAAACTAAAATTCTTTTCAAAATCCAAAAGGCGCATACCAACGAAAGTTTCGAAGAAGCTGTCGATAGATTAGGATTAACCTCAGAAGATCTACAGCAACGTTCGCAGCAATATTCCGCCTTAGTCTATCTCTTTCTACTATTCTCAACCTTAATCCTTCTCTATGGCATCTATATTTATAGGCAAGGTAACTGGATGGGCGGTCTGATGTGCTTTTCCTTAATACTTTATTCGCTATCTTGTGCTTTCCGATTTCATTTTTGGAATTTTCAAATTAAACATCAAAAACTGGGTTGCACATTTATGGACTGGTTAAAGTTCAATCTAAAGGGAACTACATGATTCGTAAAATACTATTTGGTCTTGCCTTTTGTCTTATCTGCCCGGAAGCCTTGGCAACGATATTTTCTGTTGCCCCTACCGATCGTTCTCAGCAATATCTAGGGATGATCTTTGGCGGAAGTGTTGGAACCATTTATCTTGGGGGTGGTGTTAGTAACCCCATGCTTTCTCTTATGTTCGAACAATTCAATTTTATTATTGTAACCGTGGGTGTTGCCGTTTTATCGTATATAGGTATTATTTCCACGATTAATACCGCGCGAGAAGGCGAGGCCATGGGAAAAAAATTAAGCATGTGGGTAGCCATGCGCGCTTTTCTGGGGATGCTAATGATGGTTCCAACCCCAGGAACGGGATATTCTGTTATACAAATGACCATTTTATGGATTGTATTAAATGGCATTGGCGCGGCAAATTCTATCTGGAATACTGTTCTTACTCAAATTGCACATGGGATAGCTCCCGTTGGAAATATTTCTTTTCCAAATGCGATTGATCCAACTCAACCTTCGACCTACGGTAGTTTACCCTCTCTTGCACAAAACATCTTATTATCCAGCACTTGTATGTCCACTTTAAACAATTTGTCTTCTACACAACCTGCCAATGCTCAAAGTCCCTTTAGTAGCGGAACAATCACTCCCTTTATTGTTGTATCCGATCCTGTTATCCCTTCTCCTATAACAGCGACTTCATCTATGAGCCAATCTGCGACCCTATACATGGGAATTCAAGCTGCAGGCAACCAATATTGGAATTTGTGCGGGGCATATACCATCACTACTGTGCTCAATAATGCCAATGCTAATACCATGCCCTTTACTCAGAGTAACTTAACCCAGCGTCTCAATATTAAGATACAGGTTCTCCAAACTATGCTTGGGACCGTTTCGGATGCTGCCAATTTAATGGCAAATGGCCAGGCGCTCGCTAACAATACTGGTTACCTAGTGGCTGCGATGGGTGCCTATGCGACAAATATCCTGCAATTAACTACTCTTGATGTTAATCCCACGACCAATATGTCTGGCACAATTCTGAATAACATTTTACCGCTAGGATGGATCCATGCCGGCAGTTATTATTATCAATTGCTGTCTTCAAACAGCCAAGCCAACGTAACAGATGCTGATGTTACCGCCGGCGGGATCGCTTCTTTTGCTGCAGGTAATACTGTCCCTCAACCTTACGGAACTTTGAACACCACTACCTATCCCAGTACTGCAAACCAGTTTAACTGGGGCAACGGTTTAACAAGTTTATTAACCCTTCAGCAGGCTGGTGTCTTAAGTAGTGCGCTCGCAGCTGCAAAAAATTATCAAGACGCTCCACAAGCTCTGGGTGTTCCCTCGATCATGGGTACCCAAAGTGTTGATACAGGAGATTGGCTGACGACACAGGTTCTTAATGGCGTAATGTCGCCTGTAAAATCAGTGGTCGGTAATTTCATACAGAGTTTAACAACCAGTGATCCTGATCCTTTAACTTCCATGGCTCACAATGGTACTACCCTGATGATTGCCGCTGAAGGTGTAGCTTTTGGTTTGTTTGCCCTTTCCTTCGGGCTTCAATTGGCTTTGTCATCCATGTCTTGTATGTCACCTCTTCCTTATGTGGCTCTTACTTCTCTATCACAGATTGTATTTTTAATCGCAGGGGTTGTCATTTTGCTTTGGACTTCTGGTGCCACCTTAGGCGTTTATGTTCCTTTAATCCCCTATCTTGTGTTTACCAGCACTGCGATAGGATGGCTGATTGCCGTTGTGGAATCAATAGTTGGAGCACCCATCATTGCACTGGGTTTAGTTCATCCCAGTGGTGACGAGTTAGGTAAAGTCGGTCCAGCACTTTCAATTGTTGCCAATATCTTTTTAAGACCGACTTTAATGATCTTTGGGTTTATCATAGGAGCCAATTTACTAAAAGCCGTCTTGCAGATGATCAATTTTGGATTTGGCTATGCAACCACAAGCGGGCAAAGCGGGGGCGGATCTATCATGCAACCCTCCTTCTTTAGTTTTATCCCGGTTATAATGACCTATGCCGCATTTGTAATCGCTGCCACCAATAAATCATTTTCGCTGATTTATCTTTTACCCGATAAAATCATGCGATGGATGGGCGGCCCAGCAGAAGCTCATGAAGCTGGAGAAATGGTCAAAGAAGCTAAAGGTGGTTTTGATACCGGCGCGCAAAGAGGACAAGAAGCGGTGTCTGCCGCACATGATACAGCTTCTAAAAAGCTTACTGATACTGTCAAAGCAAAACAAAAAGCTGGCCAATTGCCAACACCAGCGACTGGTGGTGGTGGCGGAGGCGGCGGTGGTGGAGGCGGTGGTGCTAAACCTCCCATGCCACCACCCTCATAAAAGCCAAGGAACAAAAAAGGGGACTTATAAGTCCCCTTTTTTTATAATTGGTAACTCTATTTCATCGGTATATATTTTATCTTCTTCTTTTCTTCATCATCACCCGGTTGATTAACATCCAGCGGCAACCCGTAACCGGCATTGATCCTTGCAATATCGATTAGATCAGAACAAAGGTTCATAAATAAAGCCACAACTCGCCCCAGCTCTTTATACATAACCTGATCGGCCGCTCTCGTAAATTTTTCAGAAAGCGCTTCCGCCCTGTTTCTTTCAAAAGTCTCCAGTTGATCTTCCTTGCTTAATTCATCCTTCTGTTGAAAGGCATTTGTAAGTTGATGAGCCCAAAAGTTAATAAATCCATTATTCATAAACAATTCTGCTATTTTTCTATTTTTTTCTTGTTCAATGCCTATCCTGTTAATTTCCGTTAATTTTCTTGCAAAATCTGCATCTTGCCTAGCAGCAAGCTGAATGACTCCCTGCATTTTTTGCCAAAATTCATGAGAATGATTGGGGGATCGAATAAGTTCTTCGAAGAATTCTTTGACTTTTTTACCAAGATCTCCTTTTTTTGCAGCATCTTGAAAGTCTGCCATATAACTATTCCAGCTTAAAAGGCCACCTTTAGAAGCTAATTCTTTAAATTGTGTCAAAATTAGGTTAGGCATAGATCCTCCAATAAAAGCATGAATATTTCTTAATGCCCTATTTAATCATAAAGAGGGACAAAAGTAAATAAATTTTATTTGATTAACTAGCTTTTATTGCGTGTACCTGCAGATATATTTATGGATTAATATTAGGCTTAGGTTTTGAGATATTAGATTTCGGCTTCTTAAGATCTTTAGGCTTAGATCCGGGTTTCGGCTTTTTCTCTGGTGCAAGGCCGAGTAATGAACGAGCTTTAGATTTATCTCCTTTTGCTGCTGGGGAAAATAGTTCTGTATTTTTTGGATCCGGTGGTTTCGAACCCATCATTTTTTTAAAATTATTTTTGACACTAGTCAAACCCTCACTTAACTTATTGGCGCCCCCACTTAAGGTATTGGCTATGGAATCGACTTTTTTAATTAGATTCTCTTGTTTCTTCTCTGCGTTCTTAACAGGACCATCTACAAGCGTTTTAAGACTGCTACCTTCATAATCTTTTTGAATACTATCTTTAATAGTTTTTCCTAACCCATTCTCTTTAATTCTATTATATGTCTTTACAGGACTTATCACTGCTTTCGCCATTGCTTTTAAAGGTGAAATCACAAATGCCTTTGCAGCGAAACCAACGGCTGCAGTTAATCCCGGCAAACCGCTAAACGCTTGTTTAAATAATTTTTTCCAGCTTAGCTCTTCATGGGGATCTTTCTCTGCATCATCGTCTTTCTTTTCTGGTTTAGGCTCCTCATTTTTAGATTTAAGCTCGGTATCCTCATCAGGCGCTGGTTTCGGTTTTTTAGCTGTAAGACTTGTTATAGGAGGCGCCATTGGTACGCTTAAACTAGCGGGTGCTACTACCATCTTATCTTTATTTTTGTCACCTGTAGAGGGTATCGATAGGGAGGGAGCTGCGGGTGTTGGGGTAGCAGTCCCTTTTGGTTTACCTCCCGCACTGGGTGACTTCAAAGCTTCATCTTTCGGTTTATTCCTAGCTTCAAATTCAGCTACTAATGTTTTAACTGATTTCGCGGCAAGCGTTGTAGGCCCTTCAGGTTTTAGCCCTGCATTAACTCTTGCCGTATTTAACTTTACTCCCGCCGTTTTATCTGCAGTTGTTGCTCGGTTTAAATTTTCACTGGTTACCTTCTGTTTTTGTATAGCTACCTTTTCACGATTATCTGCCTGTAATTTTACATCTTGCGTTGTCTTTACTCTCGCCTCTGCCACTGTTTTTGTTTGATTAGCTGTGTTCAATTGATCTCTTAACCCTTTTTCCTTGTCTTCCCTTTCTTTTAGCGAAGCTTCTGCAACCACTTTGGCTTTAGTTTTTTCTTCATGTGCTTTCTTTGAATCTTCAACTTGCTTCTTTAAATCTTCTTCTGACTTCTCGCCTGATCCTGGTTGAGGAGGACCCAATTTTATTCTTTGCTCAAGCTCATTCTCTAGCTTTTCTTTTGCCTCCTTTGCCTTATTCATTTCTATTGTTGCAGAATCCAACTGTAATTTTACAGCTTCTTTTTCCTTTGTTGCTTTTTCTAACCCCTCTCCTGTTGTCTTTATTGTCGCCTCAGCTATTCTCAAATCATTTTCAGCGTTTTTTACATCAGCGCCTGCTTTTTCCTTTTCTTCTGTTGCTTTCTTTAGCTCGGCATCTGCTTCACTATTTTCTTTTGTTGCTTTTTCTAACTCTTCTGCAGTCTTGCCTTTCTCTCCCTTTGCTACTTCTAATCTTGCGTCTGCCACCCTCTGTGCTTCTAACTGTGCTTCTAATGCCGCTGCTGCTTTTGCTTCAGCTTCGGCTTTCACCTTTTTTTCCTCTTCCTTTAACTTTGCTTCGGCTTCTTTTTTCGCATTTGCTTCTTTTTCTTGATCCTCCATCCTTTTTTTTGTATCTTGGATAATCTTTTGTACATCCTCTGCGATTTTCTTTTGATCATCATTTGGTGATGGATATTCATTTTGAATAAATTTTGTTGCCTCTTTTAAAAGGTCATTAAGAGGAGCCCCAGGCTTAACCATTAGGTCAAATTTACCCTGTATCGCTAGAGGTAACTTTGCACGTATTTGTTTTAATACTTCATTAGTATTAATACCCTGCCCCCCTGCGGGTGGGGTAGGTGTCAAGTTTGGTGTACTCATAACCAGTAATCCCTCTTCAATAAAGCCAAAATACCTAAATCTATAAAATTTTAGATAAGAATTTACTGTATGGGTTCCCGATAAGTGCAATACCCCTATTTATTGTTTACTTTCCTCCTAAATACAGCAAAAACCAAAAGTTCAACTACTTTGGTTGTAAGATAGACTTGAAAGTAAAACGAAGATTAAAATTAGGGGTTCTGCATGCTTTGCGTTTTGCGATTTATAAGCTTCTTAGTTTATTAACTATTACTGGTGAATAAAACTGAACAAATAAAAAAAATATCTTTCTTAGTTATGTAAAAGAATAACAATGTCCATGTTTACTGTTCACTCCCTTCAAACGATCTTGTTTTTTTTCACGCTAATTAGAACAATTCCAAACATTAATATTGACTCAAAAGTTATTTTTAAGTTAATGTACACCGATATTAACTATCCGGATAAATTAGGAGACTGCAGATGGAAATTGAAAAAGAAAAAGCGACAACTGAAGCCGCTTTACAAGTTAGATTACACCGCATTTATACCAAAAATAGTTTATTTGAATCCGCAAGTGTGACCCCCGCTTCATTTGAAAAGCTCTTACAACCGATTATTGACCTACAAGTATTTGCCAATGTTCATCCACAAGACAAGGAAGTTCATGAAGCCGTCCTTACCCTACATATCACCGCTAAACACAATGACAGTTTATTGTGGCAGGTTAAATTTCAACAAGCAGGACTTTACACTTTACAAGGCTTTAACAAAGAACAACAAGATCGAGTATTGAATGGATTTTGTATGAATCAAATTTACCCCCATGCCTGTGCAACCTTAGCGCAATTGGTTACACAAGGTGGGTTTACCCCAATTTATCTACAGCCTATGGATTTTGAAAAGCTTTACCAAGAACAAAAGCTCAAGGAAAGCAAAACAGAAACAGAGGCAAGTACTGTTAATTAATAAGCACTAGTAATTTATCAAGGAGAAGATCAATGCCACAAGTCACACAAGCAGTCACAGTTTATACCAGCCCTTTCAGTGTTGCTAATTTAGATGGAGCGAATGGCGTTCAGTTTGATACTCTAGGACAGGATAGGTTGGGGTGGTCAGTATCCCCTGCTCACGATATGGATCAAGATGGAATTGATGACTTTACAATATGCGCAACAGCTGCCTCTCCGGAAGGAAGGTCTTACGCTGGCCAGTGTTTTCTTTTTTATGGACATGGCGGGCAATGGACTTCTCCTATTACTCCCTACAGTTTTGCCGATGGAGTTCAGGCAGTCGCTATCAACGGTATAGTGAATCAAGGAAGTTATTACAACGGTATCGGTTATTCTCTTACCTCAGTAAAAATTAATGGGACATCCATTATTCTCCTTGGTGCGCCTGGAGCCTCTCCTCTCAGTAGGCAAGCTGCTGGTTCGGGTTATGCTATTTTTAGCCAAGCGGGCAGGTTGAGTAATCCCTTTGAGGTTTCGGGTTTAAATGGGAATACTGGCGTTGCATTTTATGGAATTTATGCAGGTAATTATTTTGGCATTAATGTCGCTATAGGAGATTTAAATTGCGATGGAATTCCTGATTACGTTTTTTCCAGTAGCCAAAATTCGATTATTGTCGTATGGGGAATAAGTGGTACTTATCCGAGCTATATAGATCTTTCTACTATTAATGGAAGCAATGGTATTGTCATTAATGGTTTAACCGGCGGTTCGATTGGCTACGGAGTTGGAAATAATAATATAGCTTTCGGGGATGTGAATGGGGATAAATGTGATGATCTTCTCACTTCAGATCCTGATGCTACCGTAAATAGTATGTCAAATGCAGGCATTATCTTTTTATTGTTTGGAAAAAAGACTGGTTGGACTTCTCCTATATCTGCCTCTTCTCTTATACAAATAACCGGGGTAGCGGCTCAGGATCAAGCGGGTTATTCGCTTACTTCGGATGATATGGATAATGATGGGTATGCTGACATTATCACTGGGGCAATAAATGCGAATGGTGTTGGTTCGGTTTCTGTGTTTCGTGGACATCAATCAGGTTGGAGTTCACCCGTATCGTTGTCTTTTGCTGCCTATCGTTTCGATGGAATCACAACAGGCGAGAAATGTGGCTCAAGTGTTTCAACTGGGAATATGAGGAAAGGAGCCTATAAGGATATATATATTACATCACAAAACACTAATAGTTATGTTCTATTTTGGAAAAGTGGTGGTTATTCCAACCCTTATTCTCTTTTCAACTTAAACAGTGGGATTAATGGGTTTATCATAACAAGCAATTTTTATAGTAACCCATCTTTTACCACTGCTGGGGATCCCAACAAAAGTGGATATAATGCACTCTTGATTGGATCACCTTTTGAAGGTGTTGGTAACAACTATGGGGAGGCTTTCTTAATATTTGGTGACGGTGATATCATTTGGCTCGCTAATTCCTTCAACATTTCCGAGGGTGGATCCCTAGTTTTCTCACAACAAAATATCAATATATCGACTTCCAACCCCCAAGCTACCACTTATCAATTCCTAAACCAACAACATATCCAAATTCAATATCAAGCAAACCTCGGAATTCCCATTACAAGTGCAAGTGGTGCAGACATTGTAAACCTTGCTGTAATAGGAATACATGATGGCAGTCCATACCCACCTTCCTTTACTCTAGTGGCCACTCGTACTCTAGCCACGAGCACCGTAACACCCACCATTTATTTTACGCCAACTTACCCCGTCTTGGGCAATAATTCTATCCCTCTTATTCAAGGCCAAAACATTAAAATTAACTCTGCGATGTTGAGTGCTACCAGAGGAGGTGTTGCACTAGATTCCTTAATATTTAATTTTACTAGCAATCAAAATGGGCAATGGTTGCCTAATAATACCTATACGCAGGCTATTATCAGAACAGGGATGGCGAGTTTTAAAACTAATGGTGGTATTTTACCGCCTTCTTGCAAGTTTACTGTCTCTGATGGTTACAATGTCATTGGTCCTTTTACGTGCAATTTCAATTTTAGACTTATCCCTCAGATTTTGAAAAATTCTTTGACGATTCGTAAAAATATACCCCATATATTGACGCCAAATGATTTAAGTGTTGAAGAGGCGGATGTTGACTCGGGAAATATTGATTCTGGAAGCTTCAATTTTACTATCAGTAATGTGGTCGATGGTAACTTTACACAAACCAATCATTCCAGCATTGCAAAGTATACATTTCCAGGACAAAACATCATCGATGGAGATGTTCAAGTAATCAGCCCGCAATGTCCGTTCAGCTATGATGTTTCAGTTACTTCCCCCAATGGACTAACGACTGGTCCTCAAGCTGCCAATGTCACTTGTTATGGACCACCCTCCTTCACAGCTTATCAATTGAACATTAATAAAGCCGGATCGGTTACTTTAACCACTGCCAATATAGACGTTGTCGATACTGGAGTACCCGCTAAAAATGTAGTGTTTACTGTTAACACGGCAGAATACTGCCACTGTGAAGATAACACCCACTCTGGAATTACGATTACGACCTTTAACAAACAACAAGTTTTAGATGGAAAAATCACCTGTTACCAAGATGGAAGTGGTAATACACCGATTCTTGACATCTCAGTTAATGATGGATTTTTATCTGCGTCTACCGCTGTCAGCGTTACATTTAACACCCCTGCTACTATTAATAGTAATGCAATTACCATCACACAAGGCGGGACCGTTATTTTATCCTCTTCAAATGCGCAATTCAGTGCGAGTGATAATGCAACACCTGCACCAAATTTAATGATGTGCTTTGGTGGTACACATGGTTATTATGCTGCAAACTCAGCACCCGGTGTTCCTATCACCTCCCCTTGTTTTCTACAAGGAACCCTTGGGCAATACCGATTTAATCACGATGGGAGTACTGATGCGCCTACTATGAGCTTGTCGGTCACTAATAATGCAGGCATAATCACGGGACCTGCTTCTACAGACGTTTCTTTCACTCTAACAAATGGTAATGGATCGGGTGCTGCCTCAAGCGGTGGTAGTAACCTAATAACCACTGCTGTTGTTCCAGCAGTTGTCAGCGGTGTAATAGGGCTTCTTTTCCTTGGAGCAAAGATCTACCTGACAAAGAAAGCAAAACAAAGTATGGAAGATGTTAGCGGAGTTAATAAGCTTCAACAAGAACATAATAAAAATATTATTCAACCCGTGGCTAAGCGCTTGTTTGATAATATCAAAATAAGTGGTTTCTTGGGGTACATTAGTGATGGTAATATGAAATTATATAAATCTGCAGTTGAAACATTGGTCGGTAAGTTAAATGATCAGGGTGTTGATATTAATCTTGATAAAATGTCAGCAATCAATCAAAGTAAATTATTGAATGAGATTACAAAACAAACCAAAAAATTACTGGCTCCAGAATCTGGTTGTTGTTCTTGCAGCACATTAACCCACTTTTTTAAAGCTCAAGTTACCCCTGTACAATTAGATGAGAAAGCAGAGGCGATAGCTTTGGCAGTGGTGAATAGCAAAGGCGTTAAGCTTGTTATTCAGGGTAATCAGCCTACTAATAATTACCCAACAGATGGCAAAGAGGGTGAAGTGGAATTAGGACGACCATCTGTTTCTAACTCCCATGTTAAGTTTTATCAACAACCGGGAAAAATTCAGGCAAGTTCTACTGGGTTTAATAGTCCACTGCAATCGCCGTCTGCTCCTTCTGAATATGATGAGCCCGGTGCAGCAGACAGCTCTCTACCACTTTCCCCTTCACAACAGACACAACAAGTGTATGTCCAAAACCCCAACGACAACTCCAACAAATATCGCAGCCCTAGCTCTGCAAGTCCTGTATGATTTTAAAACGAGTTGTGGTAAGGCATAATTTTCTATGCCTTACTTGATCCTATTATTTGTATAGGAGTTAATAGGTGTATACTAAAACTGAAGAGTCGAGTAATAAAGAAAGAAAAGAATCTAGTGAAATTAACTCTACGTCTACCTCTGATAAGCCTCTTGCCGCTTATACAGATAGTGATATCGCAAGCCTTTTTGCAGCCTTCGAAATTCCACTTGGCTCGCAAGGCACCCTAGCTCGAGACAACAGTGGACAATATACTATTTATGCTCATCCATTTCAGGTTTTAGACCCTCTTATCTTATTAAAAGAGAGTATTGACTACTTTTTAAACCAAAATAGAGCCGTCTCCGATAGACGTGTTTGCTTTTTATTAAATGATATTAATCGTCAACCCTTAGCTTTCATATTACAATGCTCAGAATTAAATAAAGCTAATGCAGAAAAGCTTCATCTACTACTAGACCAAAAAAAACTAAAAAAAAGTGATGAAATCATAAAAGATGCTTCCTTAGTCCGTCTTTTCAAAGTTTTATACGCTAATGTTCACGGACTATTCCTAGGAAGTTTGGCCAATCAGGCTTTGGTAAAGCAACTTCAAGACCCACTGTTAGCCGCTTTTCAGCCAAAAAAAATGGCACTTGATTTTAAAGGGCCGGTAGCGCCAAATGCCAGCATTGTATTGGCTGAGCACTGCATGAGCATGCTTAAAACAGGAATAACAACAAAGGTTGATAGTACAAAAGTTTTTTCTTGGCATAGAGAACAGTGTATTACTTGTATATTGAAGTTATTAGAAAAATTAAAAGTTGAAAATAAAACCCTGTATACAGAAATGATGACCTATTTTGAGGTTTGTTTTAAATATTCTTTATTAAAAGTATCGGAAGCTCGTGTAAAATTTCCTGATATTACCAATGAAAATGAAGAGTCATTAAAAGCAATTGAATCATTAGATACACAGGCGGAAGTGAGCATACATTCATTACCGTTTATCGAGATGCTACGTGATTATTTTGAGCTGCTTGACATGAAAACCTTGATCCAAATGGCGGGGTTTGTAAACCAACCTTCGCTTTTGCTGGAACAGCTTAAAAAAATGAAAATTGAACTAGAAAAATCGTTAAGAGAATGGGAAAAATCTTTAGAGAGCCAAATGAATGCCCAAAATCAAGGAATAATAGGATCAGCTTTGCAAAAAATTAAACTAGGATTAGGATCTATTTTTTCTCAAGCTCAAGATCCCGAATCGATTGTTAATATATTACAAGATATTCAAATCAGGGAAGCTCAAGATTTCTTTAATGGTTCAACGATAGGATCTCCTACATCCTCTACTTCTGCTCCACAAGGAGCTAATCTTGAAAATTCCGCGGTAAATGATGCCTCTAATCAAAAAGGATTATACTTTCAGGCACCTAACCGTGGCCAGGAACCAAAGGATCCAAAACTTCCTCAAAAACCTGCCTTAAAAGACGCACTAAATCCAAAATTGGGAAGTCCTGGGTAGAAGTAGAATAGGCAGATTTAAAATGTGAGGGGTCAATCCTCTAATGAAAGACTTAACCCCTTAGCTTCTTCATTGAAAAAATTATAACAAAGACAGAATTACCTGGAATTTTATGGTGATGGTTTTTGCCCGGGTGTAGGTTTATCTACTATTTCTAGTGCTTGTTTATACTTGGGGTCTGCATTTGGCAGTTTGGATTTAGCTACCAACTCATTCTTCATTGTATCAGAAATAACAGGTTTAATAGAAGGTTCAGGTGGTGTCTTATTCAGATCAAGAATTAACTTTACTGCATCATCAGGTTTTTTTGTCTTAATTTCACACTCACTCAAACCAGTTATCTTAGCACCCTCTTTGAAAACTGCTATCATAGAATCAAGATTGGGAGGATTTTCTTTTGAGACGACAGAAATTCCCTCTTTTTGTCTTTGTATTTCGATATGCGGTTTCTCGATTGTGATTATATCCGGTTTCTTTGGATCTGCTTTTATCGTTTGAACTGGAACCTGTGCCTTTGCATAAGCGTTAATTGCATCTTTAATTTTACTCCAAACTTCATCATTCACTGGCACTGGGGTGTTATTGGCTGTTAAGGCTGTCTCTGATTGTGTTTGTACTGGCTTCATGCTAGTATTTATCATCGTTGCACCACCTGAAAGAGGTGGTGTTGTCCTTCTGTTATCTTCAAATTTTGCTTTAAAATCCGTTAATCTTTTAAGATCCAATTTACCGGGTAATTTTTTTGCAGTTTGAGGAGTTGGCTTTCCTAGCGCTGCTAACGCTTCTTTTGCAGCCTTATCTGCCACTGGTCCCAGCGCTTCTGCTACTGCCTTTTCCATGATTGCCGCTTTTAACTTTTTTTCCGCTAATTCTTGTGCTGTAGTTGCTTGACCTGATGCCTTTTCGTGATTAATGCCCTGGTCTTTGGTGGGGACAGTCGCTAAGGCCTTTACTTTTTTTGTTGCTTCTTCTACCTCTTGATTTGCTTCTTTTATAGCTTTTTCTGCCGCTTCTATTGCTGGTGTTACCTGTGCTTTTGCACTTTCCAGCGCTTTTTCTGTAGTAACCATCACTGCATTCTGCAATGCAGCGAGTGGATCTAAATCTTTATTCGGATCACTATTATACGTACTCTCAAAAACGAGCCCGAGAGGTTTAGTAGCAGGATTGCCTAATAAAGCGTTTTTAATATTTCTAGCTGCTCCTTCCGCATCTCCAACGATTCGTGGATTCTCTAATAGACCCTTCATGCCAATGATTGCGGCCACATTCGTATTTTTCTCGGCTTCTTTCACTGCCTCTGCATTCGCTGCTGCTGGTGTAGGGCTTGCTTTGATAGGTCTAGTAGGTCTCGGTGGAACAATTGGTCGATTTGGTGTAGTCGTTACAATGGGAGGAACTACGGTTGTCGAGCTTGCGATGGCTGTTGGTTGGGTTGCAGCAGCGGCTTTTAATTCACTTTGCTTTGCAGAAACTTTGTCTCGGATTTTCTTTATGAAATCAATTTTCTCTTCAGGTTTTAGATTTTTAAAAATAGAGTTCAAATTATTTTTAAGGTCCTGGGAAAATGGATCTATAACGCTTCTATAAGCACTTGTAATATCTCCATTTGATGGATTATTGGTTAAAACTATAAGTGGTGGCCTATTTTTTAAGCGATCTAAAAATTCTTCTTTATCCTTCTCTTTATCCAAGCCACCAAGGTATGCGTCTACTTTCCCAAGAACTAAATCGGTCGTAGTAAAAGGTACATCCACATCCTTCCTCGGGGATGGTGGCCCATTTGAATTATTCGGTGGTACTATATCAGTGAAATTAGTGGACATACTCTTATCTCCATATCTGTATTTTAATTTATTCGACTGTGAGGGAACTACTTGGTTCCCTACACGATATTTATTAATAGAAAGATTAAAATGGTCTTATAAAATACTTGAATTTTATAAAGAGCTTTATTTAAGTCATGAAAGGCTGTATATCTTTAACAATAAATAACATCGCTTTAATCATTTGATTAACCAAAGAATTTTTATAAAGATTCAATGGATTTTATAAATGAATAGAATCTATCAATCAAAAATGTAATTTTTAGCGTATATGCAGTTATCCAACATACATTAAAGCACCTTACTATATTAAATTTTGTTTTTTTATGGTAATATATTCCTTGTCTGTAATTTTCAGATTTTTTGTACGTAATTTAATGAAAAGCAAGCCTATACACTGAAGGGAGCCTAATTATGAGTGCAACTGAAAAGTCAATGAACGAAAAGATAGCCGAATATAAAAAAATTGCAACCAGGGTATTTAACCGAGAAATACGTGATCACAGTAGTAATCGTGATATAGATAATACAATCACAGAACATTACGGACCTGCGTCTGAATTTGTGCCACTTGATGAAGAAGATTGCCAATTTGATATTATTAATCACACTGATGAAGAGAATGAATTGCCAATAATAAATGCAATTCATGCTATCAATGATTATGCCTTCGAAACTATTTTAAATCATCCAAAATTTAACATTACAAAACAATCTTTTCTTAAAATTCATCCAATATCTATAGCCGCTGCCGTTGGACATGAAAATTATTTACAAGCACTTATGGATAAAGGGGCAACTGCTAAGAAATATTGTGCCGGCACTTCTCTTATATCTGATGCAATAGAGCTTATAAGTTGTTACTCTGTGCTTGAATATGGACAATTTAATACTAAAGATCCCATAACCAATGGTAATGATTCTAATTTAAAAAGAGAATTATCAGACTTCTTTTATCAGCGTGGAAAAAAATATGAAAAACCAAAAGGGTCCAAGGTGGGGATCACTTTCCAACATTCAGGTGAACCAATAAAAGTTTACTATCCTGGCAAAACCAATCTTATTGAAATATTGCTAGCAAACGGTGCCAACCCACTCCTATCTGCTAGTGAAGGCGGTACTAAGCGTACACCTTTGGATATTCTGAATCTTGATCTACCACTTCTTCGTTTCATAAGATCAATCAGCAAAAAAATAGAGACTTCTTTGTGCTTGGAAGAACAAGATTTGAAAAGAATGGCAGAAAGTTCTATAGTAAGGTTACAAATGAACTTCCATAATCGTCAGGCCGATTGTGATCCCATTAGAATCGAAGTTTATTACGATATGAAGCCTGTTAGAGAAATAATACAAGCTCATATCGACAATATGCCAAAAAATGAAAGAGATATTATAGAAACCTTGAATCATAAAAGTGAAAGTGATAAACAGCAAATTCAAGCTCTAATGCATGGCCAGTTTCAAAGTATTCAAATCACTGTACAACAACATGCACAACGTCAAAATAATGTAGAAGCACATGTTGCACAAGTGGCTACAACGGTTCAATACACGCAATATGCTCAATGGGAACAGCAACAGCAGCACCTACTTCTTAAAAAGGATGTAAGACAGATCCAACAATATGTTTGCCCTCATGATAAAGAAATTGCAGAACTGGAAGCAAACCCGTTAACAGAAAAATATTTCGATACACTTTCAAGGAATTTACTTGTAATGTTAGAAGCTTGGAGAATGTTGTCTTCAGGTAAGTTCACAAAAGAAGCAGATACTGCATTAGAACATGCCATTGAAGCATTAAAGACGGCAGGTGATCATATTCCTGCGCCATTTAATGTTGTTACCAGTATCTTTACTGGAGGAGCAAAGCTATATAGTGACCATAAGCTACAAGAAAAATTTAAGAAAATTAATAATCTGCTTCCTATGGATCGAGAACTTAGAGTATTCGCAAGGGAAATTGCTTATTTCATTACAAATGGGATCCTTGCTCGTCTTCCAAATGAATTCTATGCTTTAAAGATAGATGATGCTGTAAGGGCAGCGAAGAGAACATTGGTGGTTATGATTTATACCATAAACAACGTTGATAAATTAAACATCGATCATAATGGACCTTCTTCAAATCGTGTTATTCAGCTTAACAACAAAATTTTAGATGCAATGAGAGACCCTTACATTGACGAATGTTTTAAAGCTGGACCGAAGAAATCTACTTTCATGCAATCATTGAAAGATAAAATTAGCAGCACTACCTATAAACCTACTTCCACTTATGAAAAAGATAGTAAAGAAACCCCATCACGGCCCCCTGTACCACCGAGGCCAGTTTTGTATGCTTCATCTAATCCGATACCTCAAATAATATATTTACCTCAACAGCCTAACAATTATCCTGTTGGGATGAATGGGTTTGCCTATCAAACTATCCCGAATGCTAGTGCCCCAACCATGATGTTCAGTAACCAAGGTAATAATATTTACCAATCACAACAGTTGCCATCTCCACCACCTTATTCGTCTTTAAACCCATCTGCGCCACCTCTTAAAGCGACTGTGCAGAAATAACTAAAGGTTTAAATTACAAAGATTTGTGGTTTGCAACCTGAAAGTAATATCTCAAGTTGGGAATTAATGCCAATTTAGGTCTAATATTTTTTGCCTTCTTTTAGCTGGCTTTTATCCATTGCCTCAACATATTTCAATAACTTGTCCAACTTTTCTATTGGAATATCTATTGAATAGCATGAAGTTGAAACGAGCTTTAATTCCTTAAAATAATCCTGTGTTTTAAGCCTATCATATATTTGATCTGTAATATCTCCTGACTTACTCCAAAATGTCACACTTGCAATTTTTTCAGCCTTGGTTATATCAATCCTTACATCGGGTTCTATGTTCCACCTTTCGATAGCTGGGGTAAAGTTATTAGCTGGGATAATATAATCTAATTTGATCATTTTAACTCCTAAATAGTATTTGGTCTATTTGAAGATATAGACTTTTTAACAACTTCAGATGTTAAATGAATATCATGCTTCATGTCAAAAACATTTTTTCTACCAGTACTGTTTAAAATTAGGCTACGTTCCTGATTTAGCAATTCCAATACTTGTCTGTCTCCAGGAAAACCAGAAGCATTCAATAGAATATCTTTGGTTCCAGGGTGGGTGTGCGCTGACCATCTCCACCCTTGAGATTGTAGTTTTGGTAATATGTTTTTTATCCTTATGCCCTCTTGGTTTCCTCTCAATATCAATCTTCTATTTCCCAAGGTAAACATTGCAAATTCATCTCCTGTTTTTGCTGTAAGTGCAGCTAAATCTCTAACATTTAAATCTGATTTATTTACCTTTAAGAGTGTATTAGGCTTTGATAATTTTTCTAAAACCAGCATTTGTCTTTTAGATAATTCACCATAACCATGGTAGATCTCAGATGGACTGCTACTAAAAATTGTAACATCTTTAAACTTATCTGATTTTCCAATCTTATAATTTTCAAATAATTTTAATAACGAAGATGAACTCTTTGAAACATTCGGGGCGATGCTTACTAGTTGTCTATTAAATAACCAAGTTAGCCCAATTTTTCCAACATTAACACCACTTCTAAGTAGGCCTGGCCCAATTGATACCACTGTTGACCCTATTTCGCCTAATAGATAAGCTTTAGAAGCTGTATCAACGTTCTCTATCCTAGCAAGACGACGCGCTAAAGACCCTAAACCAAATGACATTGCATCACCGGCACCTCCCATTATATTAGAAAAGTTTTGAAGATCGTCATTAGATAAAGGGATTTTCGTTAGCAATGAACCTTTCGGAATTTTTCCCTTATGACTATACATAGCCTGGTTACTTAAAAACTCATCAACAGAAATATTTAAGCCAGCCTGTTTCAAAGAATTTTGTAACTCTATTCGTCCCTCAGGCGTTATTTTCGGATTTCTCATAATGAGGAAGTTACCCCCTTCTTTCCCGCCATTGTTTCTCTCTAAACCTGATCCCTCGTGCTTTTTCGCCGTTTCTTGCAATAATGTAAACGTTTCGCTACGACGAGATTTCGCAGTAATGGCAATATTCCTCTTTATAAAATTAGGGCCATTAGATTGCATGGTTCTACTTGGAGCAAGGGTACTGGCAGGCTTTGAGGCATCATTCAAGAGTGATCTTTGATTGTTAAAAGACTGCATTTCTTGCTTTTTTGCCTCGACAAGAAGGCTAAGTTTTTTACCACCTTGCTCCCCTAAACTTTGCGCTAGACCTTGTATTCCTGCTATACCCCCTGCAATTAAACTCTCTCCAAAATGAGCGCCTGTCATTAATGAAGCCGTACCTCCTCTAACGAATGAACGCAAGCTCGCAGCTTGGGGTGAAAGAGTGAATTGGAAATTGCTGTTAGAGCTTCCTCCTTGTATTGTTGAACTCGCTCGATTGAATAGAACTGTGAAATTAGCAGCTGCATTTGATAAGCCCCCTATAATTAAGGCTTGTCCAAAATTCCCGCCATTAACTAATGTTTGTGTGCTTGCAACAATAGCCATTTTGATAGTCTCTTTCAATTCCACTAAATCATTTAAGGCCTCTACTTTATCTAGGACACCACTTACTGCCATCCCAAACCCTGCAAATACGCCTCCCTGAAAAGCATCTTTAAGGATATTTCCTTTTGTAATGGCTGAATTAAGTGCCCCGCTAAGCACCCCTTCCCCAATCGTTGCAAAAACCGGAGGGGCTGTAGCAAATAAACCTGCTGCAAAGGGAGGAACCACAAAAGCGGTGATTGCCACGGCAACAATACTTCGAACAATCTGTCTTTTTCTCTTATTTTTGGCATGTCTTCTTGCATCTTCCATAGCAGCTTCATGCGCGTAAAAACTCGCGACCGTGTTTTGTATAACGGTATCATAATGATTGTTAATCGATTGTAGTTGCTCTTGATGGGTTTGATATATACTGGCTCTATAGCTTTGAATTTTATCTTGAGTGAGTTTAAATTCCCTTTCTATCGCTTCTCGTTGTTGTCTTACCACTTCTTTTGCCACATCTCTATATTGATTTATTCGAGCTTGGGCAAAGTCTCTTAACATTTTTAAATGTTTTTTTTCGACTTCCTTAATAATAGTCTCACCATAATTTCTTAATTGAGTTTGATGTTGATTTTCTACAGACTTTATGATTAATTCCGAACGTTCCCGTAATGCCCTTAGAGATTCTTCGGTAGTAAGGTTTTTGCTGAATTCTAGGACTTTGATAAATTGTTCTTCATTGATTGCCTGACTAGGTTTCCAGACAAGCGAGGGTTGCAAGGCTAAAACTGCTGCTGCCGTTGCTACACATGTGTCCAAAACCTTGATTTCATGAATGGAAGGTAGCGCTCGATGAATATAGGCCTCGAAGGGCTCTTGAAACTCTGCGTGTAAGTCTGTCTTAAGTAAGGAATGAAAACGTTGTTCGGTAACAGAGAAAAAGAGATGGGCAATCACTTTTTGTGTGGGGTTAATCGAGGTCACATCATTTAAGTGATTATGTTTTTGGATTTGCACCTTAAAATGCTCTGCGATCAGAGTGAGCTCGATCTCCCTATTTGGCTTAGGGTTTTGATTAGTGGTATTAGGAATAACGGGTTTATGCAGACTGTCTCGAACAAAACGGGAGAATGCTTCAACACTCCAGCCTTGAACACGGGTATCTTGCGCTAAACACTGCTGCAAGGCCTTTAGGGTTGCTTCATAAAACCCATCATCTACGCTGGTTCTTTCTATTCGAAAAGCGCCCGCTGAATGAGAAAAATAAGAAACAGCTGCCAAGTCTTGAATAGCGGTTATTGCAATTAAGCAATCTTCGGCAAAGAGGTTTTCATCCTCGTCCTCATCCTTGATAGGTTTTCCTAATAATAAGTCTTGTCTTAAAGCTTCTGTTTCACGAATAGCCTTTGATTTTGCTTTACCATTCATCAGGTCTTGCAATAAATGCAGGCTTAAGATTTGTGAAGAATGATGATTTAGCCATGCCTCACTACCTGCCAACCATTGGGCAGCTTTTTCAAGATGCAGTGCATTAGGAATTGCGTCGTTTTCTTCTAAAAAAAAGGTGGCAGCATAAACAATGGTAATGGCTTTTGCCAATTCTGGACTTGCGCCCTCGAGCGTTAAGGCACGCTGGATAGCCAAGATTAAGGTTGTATCGGTGTTTGCAGGATTTTGTTCCGCGCGCTCTGCCGCAATATGTGCAACTAAAATTAGGCCTCTTAGGGGTGCTATTTTCTCGTGGTATTCTTTATTAAAAGATTGGGTAGATGAGTCCCTTGTTCTTCTCTTTTCACCCTTCCTAAAGGCTTGTTGAAACTCTCTAGGTTTTTTGCAAAGATGCCTTGCCATGCTAATCATTGCATCTACTGTGGCTTCTTGTTCCAAATATTCTTTTAAATAGGTTTCTTGATCTGAAAAAAATGGCATTTAAGGTTTACCTCTTTAATTATAATTAGGTTTATTTACACGATATTATTAAGTAAATTGACTTGTAAGTTAACAGATACCTACGCACGGGAATGTAGGTGAATGGAGATAGGTTATGTAAGCATTTGTCAGCGGAGGTGCTACTTCTCTTCGTCGTCTTTTTTCTCTGATTCTGGTTCTTCAGGAGGTGCATCGGGCTTTGGCTCTTCCAAAGTTTCATCTTTAGTGATTTCTTCTTCGTCAAATTTTAAAAGATCATCTAAATCGGGCAGATCAGGGAAATCGGGCAATTCTCCTAAACCAATAGCAGCAGCACTGGTAGCTTCATCTTGGGTAGCAATACCTTGTTTTAAAGCTCCTATATCTAAGGGCCCGCCCCCAAATAAGACAATAATATCGGAGATATTTTTTAATAAGGTATCGACATCCTTATCAAATTTAATTTCTGGCGGAAAGCGAGTTGCTTTATCGATATCCGAAATAATACTTTCTGCAATCTTTATAGCTTCTTGTTCGGACTTCCCACATAATCTTTCAATATGCTTCATTTCTTCTGTGGTAGAACCTCGGCGGATTAAGGGCAAAGAAAAGAGTTCTTGATTTTCTTCGCCAATCATTCGCAAAACCATAGGCGTTACAAAAATCTTCGTAAAGGCAGAGATTTCGTGTTCAACCCCTGGCTCTTCAAAGGGAACGCTGAGATCTCTTTGTTTTTGCACTTCTTGCTCTAAAAGCGAAATCAAGGTGGAAACCCCTCTTTCAAAAGGCTTCAGATTAATGGCACCCTGAAAAGATTGAACCAAAACATTGATATCATGACTTTCTGGCGGTTCTGGAAATTGATAATTGGGGCTAGCAAATACCTGCTTGATCCGTTTAAAGCGTTTATCAATATCCATTAACTTGCTTTCGGATGGGGGTTCTATCTTTAGAAATTGATTTAAACGCAGCTTCTTGACTGGTTTTGGTGCTGCATAGAACACCTCTGCCCGCACAATTTTCGATTTAAAGAAGATATGGGCTTCACCAGGACGTTGATCTTTAAGATCTAAAAGATCAATTCGTTGACGTTTATCAATGGAGGCACTTCGGGTATCCATATAATTCATCGTTAAACTGCCACTATCCATCTGGAAACCGCTAACATTAGTGGTATAAGATTCCCCAGCGACTTTATTGAAAAATTCAAAAGTTTCCTGTGGATCTTCTAATTTCATACAAATTTTAATGTTACAGTTTGCACCAATGGATGCCGCTTCTTCTTTAGAAGCTTTTTGGAAAGCGGGCAAATCTTGTCCTGCAAAAATGGCACAGAAGCCAAGAGAACGCGCTTGTGCAGGTACTACTGCAAAGCCTTCAACAGCGTAATAACCATATTCATCCATAATGGTAATAAAGGGGGTTGGGGCATTGGTGGGTTTTCTTAAGATCACATCTCGGTAATCTCCTTCCACTTCTTCACCTAAGCCTGCTGCCATCATGGCTTTTAAGGAAGCAACGATCACTTTACCTAGATTGGATAATTCCTGGGGAGATTTTTCTAAGGCGGGCAATAATACAACCATAATACGACGATTTAAAACCACGTCTTTAAAATCGACTTCCGCCAAATTAGTTCGAATAATATGGCCATAGGTATCGGCCAAGGAACCAAAAACTCGGGTTAACTGCATGGTAATAAAACCATGTTGTTCCCGAACCTCACTGCTCTGGTTACCTTTTTTCTGCCGATTATACCCTGGCAAGTTATTCATGTAAGCGGTGATGGGTTCCAAGATTTGTTTTGGAAAATTATCTAAGGGAACACTATAAGTGTCTGTGATTGGAAATCGTTTATCAATAACGATTTGTTCTAATTTTTCCAAAATAAAATAATCACGAATACTATTGGCATCCAACAAAATATGTCCGGCATCGCGCATGACTGTTAATACCCGCATCAAGGATTCCACAAAGTTAATGGCACGATTTGTCCACATATCATCGCCACCACCTTGTTTACCGCTGGACATAAGGCTAACCACTAATTGGGATAACATGCTGGAAGAACCCCGAGAAAATGGATTCATGGTATTTGAAAGTCTTGTTTTTTGTGGGCCTAAGACATCCCTAGCACCCGTCATAAAGTTGATCAGTAAGAGATCGTCTTCACGCCCCATACTGCGGACTATGGAAAAAATTTTAGCGAATAAACTGGAATCCCCTTTTCCATCGATATAAATAAACCCTGAGCCATAGAGCAAAGCATTAAAAGCATATCCAATTAAAGTTTCTGTTTTACCCGAACCGGTTGAACCAAAGATTAAAACATGGGTACGTAGATCGCTATCGGAAAACCACAATTCTTCCTGATTCATTCGATCGTTTCCAAAGAATGCGATACCTTCCCCCATTTTTGGTTTATTGCTACCAGGGATCAGATCGTTATAATCTTTTAAATGCGCCGATTTTGGAATACGAAAAGGTAGGGTGGTTTTACGTGTCACTGAAAAGAGAAAAAGGCACACGCAAGCTATAACTAATAGATCGGTGATCATAGGAACAAAAAAAGTGGTGGCAATACTGGTTCCACAAATTAACAATACCAATTCAGGCCTGGATATGCCCTCGGCGATACGAGTACCAAGCGGCCGGGTATCTCTTGCGAGTTGCCTTGCCGATTGTTCTTGTTTGGAGTCAAGACCACGAATCATTGAATTACTCCACCCCTTCTTCTGCTTGGACTTGCTGCCGTTTTAAAATTTCGTCTTTTTCTTTGTCGTCTGGGATATAGATAAGTTCGGACAAGGCGATTTCTAAACCTTCAACCGCACCATCGATCCTAGGTGAACTTAAAGGCGCTTTTAAGGCCATTTCATAATACCAATGACAAAAAATCCCACCCACTTCCACTGCAGGCGTTTGCCGACCAACATTATTGATAACATACCAAAGCCGTCTATCTAAGGGTTTTACCCATAGGAAATCCGAGGAAGCCAATACCCCATCTTCCCTTGCAAATTGTAAAGCGGAAATAAAGAGAGTGAACTCGAAAGCATGTTGGCCACACATTTCCTGAACTCTTCTGTTCGAGCTATGTTTCTTCCATAAGGGATCTGCACCACTACAATCCAAGCTGCCTTCGGCAGCACTCGAGGCTAACTGCGCAACCATCTTTGAGGCCGTTTTAGTATCTCGACAACCTCGTGCAATAAAAACCGCAAAAATAGCACGCCGATGCGGTGGCATGGATTCTACCCCTGTCCAAGTTCGTCCTAGCTGTACCGAAAAGGCACGCTCTGCCCTAACTTTATCTAAAGTGATTTTATACTCTGGGGCTTTGGCTTTAGAAAAAGGAGTGAGAGAAAGATCGGCAAACTCAATCGCAACTAATTTATTTTTCTTGGCAAATTGAATGGGAGACATTGCCATCGCCCAAGGGCCTGAATCCAGATCTTCATTTAAGAGATCTACCTTGGTTGTAATTTTAATTTGAGGCCAATTGACTTGTTCTTGTTGTGCCAAGGTTGCCATATTAAATTTCTTTTTAAGCCTCATCTGAACATTGACTCTAAAAATAATGATACACAGAATAATTAAAAGAACTGCCACAGGATAGCGCATATACTCACCGGTGGATTGGCTTAGCACTTGTGCAATGTCTAAACTAATATTGTCGGGCGTTAACTGCTTTGCAACCAATAATTCAGGTCTTGCTTCGGCTATTGACTTGCTAATGCTATCTCCAACCCAGGGCAAGCCTTCTGGTAAAATATCGAAGAAAAAATTTATGACCACTAATTCCGAGACTTTTATCCATATAAAAAATTGTTTTAATTGAAATTGGAAAAAATACCAAATAATACCGCAAATAAAAACAATAAGGGCGACAACCCAAAGTATATAATAGGTATTTTTATCTTCGCCTTGTCCACCACCTTGTTGTGCAGCCATTAATCCAACATTAAATCATCTAAAGGAACAAGATCCTGCGCTGCAGATTGTTGCATAAATTCATGCAGCACATCTGTCGCACAGAGTAAACGTAAAACCGTGGGGGTCAGTGAATCGAATTGCACCACCACCCCTAGGGTTGCACTCTCTGAACGTTCAAAGGTTAAACCTAGACTATAGCCCAAACAGAAGGAACATAGTTGGTCTGCCCTTCTAAAAATAGCCGGTAGTAAACCGCTGGGAGAAAAAACATGCTCATAGGCAACAGGTTCCCCCTTAATGGTATAACGACAGCCCATTGCTTTTGCAACTGCGGTTAATTGATCTGTTATATCCAATTCCCTTCCCCAACCCTAGATCCGAAACGCCATTCTATCATTTTAGTCGAAGATATATTTTCTATTATAAAAAAAGTTTTCAACCTAAGTTGACAAGCAAGCTGCTTGGTTGCTTCAATGACTACGAGGGTTGATTAATTATCATTTATTTTGATTTGGGATTGAGTAACAATGAATAAAGTTCTAATTTTAGGATCTGCCTTGTGCCTATTAATAGGCATTAGCGGCTGTACGGTGCTTAAAAGACAGTCAGAAGGGCCTGTTGAAAATAACAACAATCAAGCTGGTACGGAATGTCTCACTGCTAAATGCCCGCCAAAGCAATCTAGCCAACAAAAATTGTGTAATACTAGTGTCGAAAACCAATTATTAGTTGCGGCACAATCCATAGAAGATTCTCTAAGCACTTTAGCCGCAGCTGAAAAAGCAGAAAGTGCCCCCATATTAAGCACTGCAGCTCTGGTAACGGCTGAAGGTGGCATGGGTGGAACTGCGGATGTTGATTGGACAGGTCCTATTGGTCCACTCGTTTGTAAGATTGGAACGATGACCAATTATCACGTTAAATTTCTCGGGACAGAGCCTGCTATTCCGGTCTTGGTTGCTATTAGAGCCAAGCGAGGCGTTATTGCCGATATTTTACAAAATGCTAGTTTCCAGGCAGGTAAACGCGCACATGTTCTTGTATTCCCAGCCACTCGCGTTATCGAAGTGAGGTACTTATCGTAATGTTCAAAGTCAGATTTCTTGTATTAGTAGTCCTCTTCCTAGGGCTATCTGGCTGTTCTTTACGAAATAAAAATAATAACAACACCAGCAGTCTTTCTTCCTTAGAAAAATTGTCGACCAATAAATCTAAAACTAAAATGGGAGCGATACGGATCCAAGCCTTGCGCGATACAGCCTTAAGTGTCGGCGCTCGCGGCGGCCTTGCCTTTCGTGCAGCAGAAATGAATGCGGTTCTTTTAAAAAATGAAAATATGCTTTATCGAGTCTTTAACTTTAATGCCATGTTACTAGACAAAAATGTGCTACCACCCGTATTAACCCAAGGGCGTAATACGCTTACTTTAGGTGGAACAGATACCATACGCATCGCAGATCGTACTTTTATTATTCTAACCCAAGCAAAATTTGTAACAGCAGCTCCCAATTGGCGAGATTATCTATGGCTTGGATATAAAACACCAGAAACACCCGATAGAACTTTGTTGCCACGCAATCGTGAAGAGCGCATTGTCTGGAAAAAATATATTGATGAAGGTTGGGTTGCAGGTATGCAACAAGCAGAACTTATTTTTAAAGAAAATATTGCAAGAATCAAACGAGATTATCAGGGCATGATCCTTTACCGAACCTTGCTTGCACAAAATATTGTTAGCCCTCCCTTTGTCGCAGAAATGGACATGGGTGTAACGGGGGGTGGAACTGATCTCACCGTGAATGATCGAATATTGCGTATCACTGCCTTCCCAGCGCTACAAAACGATAGTGAAAACTGGAAAACAGAGATTACTCCGAATGAATGAATATTTGTTGCCCGATGAACCTATCCGTTTTAGCACCGAAGCCTTTGATCGCCTGTTATTACATTGTGTGAATCTCTCGGCCTCGGATATTACTTTACAAACCAATACGCCGATCTTTGCTGAAATACATGGGCGGATCTATCCTGTCACCAGCCGTAAGTTATCCAATACTGAAGTCGGAGACATGTTAAATGCGATTTATGGTTCCAACGGAACAACCCAAATTTTTAGTGGTAAGGACGTTGATACTCAATATGAAGTTCGCCCTAACCGTAGCCAACGATTTCGCTTTCGTGTCAATGGAACTGGCTGCCAAGTAGAAGGACATGACGGCCTTCAAATCACTTTACGAACTATTCCCACTATGCCACCCGATTTATCGAGCTTAGGCGTAGAACAAGGGATCATCGACGCGATGGCGCCTGATCAAGGGACTGTGGTTGTTACTGGCCCAACAGGTTCTGGTAAAAGTACTTTGCTTGCCGCCATGATTAAACAATTAGCGATGGAGCCGGATGGCAATCGTAAAATGTTAACCTATGAATCACCCATTGAGTTTGTCTACGATATGGTAGAAATGCCTTCTTCTGTGATGAGCCAATCGGAAATTCCCCGGCACTTACCCAGTTTTGCAGCCGGTGTTAGAAACGCCTTGCGACGTAAACCCCGTTTGATTTTAGTAGGTGAAGCAAGAGACGTTGAAACCATTAGTGCCGTTATTGATGCTGCCTTAACAGGTCACCCTGTTTATACAACCCTGCATAGTAATGGGGTATCGGATGCGGTTAGACGAATGATTTCGACCTTTCCTGCAGAAGAACGAAATGGCCGCGCTCTTGACATACTTGAAACTTTAAGAATGGTTGTTTGGCAAAAATTAGCGCCCAGTGTCGATGGAAAACGTGTGGCTTTACGAGAATACCTGGTATTTGATCAAGAAGTTCGGGATAAATTAATAGATACCCCTGTCGAACTCTTGGCTGCTAAAACCCGAATACTCTTAAAAGAACGAGGCCAACCCATGGCTGTAGATGCCAAACGAAAGTTCGAGGCAGGCATATTACCAGAGCGCGAGTATCGCATTATCGAAGCACGAGCTAAAATGACAGATAAGGATGTTGGAATAACCTAAAGGGGTAGCAAATGGCAATTCTTGAATCAACGCACTGGCGAGATGCCGCACGTACTCCACGATTTTACTTTATGGATGCTTTTGCAGCCTTCCCTTTATTATTCTTCTTTCTGCATATTAGGCTTTGGACCTTCCTAACTGCCTTGGCTTTTATGGCTTTCTTTATTTTACTTGAGCGCTTTAAATTTACTATCCCGGTATTTTTTCGATGGCTACGCTCAAGCATTGCAGGGCCCTACCGAGCCGCCAAACCTTGGTGGAGAGAATAATGCCCCTTAATAGAGAACGCCTAATTGCTGGACAAAGCCAATTTTACCGAGATAATTATCGGCGCTTACTGCTTTTTATTTTATTTTTATTGTTAATCGGTTTTGCCTTATTCGCTACCGTTGTGTATCAGCATATCACTCGCCCACCTTCCAAATATTTTGTTACCACGAGTGATGGACGATTAATAGAAATTTTGCCGATACAATAAGATCATGAGCCATAAAAACAAGTTGGCATTTCTACTCTCTCTTCTGGCATTTGTATTTCTTGTACCTGGAATTTTTCTCTCTATGTTAACCATTAAAACCCATGAAGCAATTAATTCAACCCCGCTTCATTTTGGTCTTGACGTTTTTAGTACCGCTAATTCTATATTAAAAACAATTTCAAACTTATATCACGCGGGAAATATTTTTGTCGCTTGTATGATTTTTTTATTTAGTGTTATTGTTCCTGTTGTTAAAGGCATTCTATTAATTTATATCCTTTTATGTGGCAAAATTGAAATCCGAAAAAAAATCTTTGCCTTTATTAAATCCATTGGTAAATGGTCTATGTGTGACGTATTTGTGGTCGCAACCTTCCTGGTTTATCTTTCAACAGGAACAAAAGCCCATGAAACCCAAAAAACCATTAACATGCTTGGAATAGATATTGATTTCAACCTGCTCTTTAAGATGTCGGCCCATTTAGAAATTGGGTTTTATTGTTTTCTCACCTACTGCTTATTATCCTTGATTGCCTTACAATTATATGAAGAATATTAGCAAACTATCAAACAAAATAAATATTGTTTCTTAACCAACTATTCGCCGGGGAATAATCCAAAAACATAATCCCCAATTGCCTTAAGACAGGCTGCTTCCACTTCAGAACGGTTGAGTGTCTTTGCTTTATCATCGATAAAAATAGATACCTTTCCAAATTTATCCCGGCGACAAGAAATAACAGCTTTATCATTGGAGGTCAAAATAACAGAATCGTCATTCACCTGAAGTTCCGATTTACTATGATTAATTAAGCGCTTTAGAACAATGGTTGCAGCAATATATTGCCCAGATCTCGCTCTTTCCAATTTAATCACCTCTGCTTCCTTTTTTATCAGTTCAAAATTATAAGGATCTTTTAACAAAGCAGATAAAAGATAAGCATATTTAACTGGGATATCTAATTTGTGCTGAAATAAATCGCGAACCCAATGGAACTCTAAGATCTCTGCTGCACGGATCATTTTAGAAATAGTACCTTGTGATAAACCCATGGCCTCTGCCATCTCGCTTTGATTTTTAAAAACGCCCGATTTCATTTGTTGAGCAAAGGAAAAAGCGCGTTCAAATTCAGAAATATCTTTAGAATAAGCATTTTCGGCATGCATCAATATCATACATGTCTTATCATCTATGTCCGAAATTTGGGCTAAAAGCTTTTGGTTAGGGATCTGTAAGCAGGCAAACCATCTCCGTACGCCATAAATCAATTCATAGTCATGATTAGGATCATCCTTAAGCTCTCTAACCAGGGCCGGTACGTTTTGTCCATCTTTCTGAATAGAGTTAATGAGTTCATGACAACGTTCTTTAGTAAGCCAGGCGCTGTCTCGGTTATGAAATTTCCAGGGTTTGCATCGAAGCGGATCAATTTCCTTAATAATAATTTCCAAAGGTCTTCCCTCCGAAGCATTTGCATGACCTAAGGTATTTATTAAGGTATCCTCGCCTAAAATAACTGGCATTTATATCACTCCTAACCTGACCATTTTTCCCTACCCCTTTTCAACTCAAACCTTTTTCCCTGGAAACAAAGTATACTGTTATCATGATAATTTCAAGGGAAATATATTTTTTCTGTACTTACACACACTCCGGCTCTTTAATGTTCTTATAGATGAAGTCGAAGGGATCTTCCCATAAATAATCAAATAGATATATTTCTTCAAGAAACCTCGTTGCTCCACGACTTTTAAAATTATTACCGTTCATGCAGAGTTCATCTTTGAGATCTCCTATTTCCAACAAGGTGCGAGGATCTTCTTTTCCCGATAATTTCAAAATCCCATAGGTATCTCTAAAAATTATTTTGTCGGCGTGATTGTTAGCTGATGTTTTTTTATTAGTTTTATGAGTCATAATCCCTCCTTGATATTAAATTAGACTTACAGTAACCGACATCTTTTAAAAGGTCAATACGCCATTTATTTCGACGCCCTAACGCTTTTTATATATTTTAAAACACATTCTTGTAATACTTTTATAATAATAAATATTACACTTGAATTCATCTCAATAACAGTTTACCTTTAACCATCAAAGTAAATATGATTCCATTAAAGTAGAATGATTGAAATAAGGAGAATTTTCAGTGCCAACATTTTCCGATCAAGATCCAGTAAAGGAAATGGATCCTCTTATTAAATCAAAATCCCAATTCTTAAATCGAAATCAAGAAAATAAAATCCAAGATCCTGTCATAGAAATCGATCCATTACGATGCAAACCCTGGAAATATCATAATCGAGATGGATCTTGGTTAAATAAAAAGCGTTGTCATGATTTAATTCATTCTATCGAAAAAAATGGTCAACTTAACCCAGCCCTTGTGAGATCAATTGTTGGCGATCTCAAGTACGATTTTGAACTTATTTATGGTGTACGGAGATGGTTTGCCTGCTTACAGATCCCTAACCAAAAGCTTTTGGCAAGAGTGAGCCAGGCAGACGACAGAACTTGCATTATTTTAATGCATGCAGAAAATGCCGACTCAAAAGATATTTCCGAATTTGAACGCGCTTGCTCATTTGCACAACAAATGAAAACAGGAATTTTTAAAACACAAACCGAAATGGCACTGGCGCTTGGCATTACTCAAGGTTTGATATCGCGCATGATCAAATCTGCAGAATTATTTAACTATGATTGGATCAAAACCTTGTTTCCAGATAAATTAAAAATCAAAATAAAACCCGCCTATGAGCTTGTCACACTCTTAAAGGACAGCTCCAAAGAAAAGCTGATTAAACAAGCTGGAAGACAGATCGAAAATGACACAAAAGCAGGTCAAATCATTGCGCCTGAAAAAATATTAAAAAAATTAATTAATGCTGGAAAGGCTTCATTTGTTCCATTGGTGAAAAAGGAACTTATTCTTCCATTGGGAGAAAATCAAACCATTTATTGTAAACGTGATCCTTCTGGAAGAGCCGTGTTTGTGTTTGATAGTGCTGTTTGTAAAATCAAAAAAGAAGATCTGATAGAAGCTCTTAAAAAAGCCATTGATCAGTTCATTTTTTAATAAATTATTACTCGGTAATAATCTTAAAAAAAAACGGCATGATAAACCAAAACATCATGATCTTTTGATGCTTTTGCTATCACATAAGGTTACTAAAAATTTTAATCGCGTGATTTTTTTGAACCAAACTAACGTGAGTTTGTTAACATTCTACTATTTAATCCTAGGTAATCATCAGAGTCTTATGATTGAATAGCCATGTCGTATTTTAAAATTAAAACACCTATTGGAGATTGTGTTGTTGGCACACGCATAACGATAATATTAATTTCCCATCTTTCGGAAGTATCTGTTGTCACATTTTGATATCGAAGATTAACAGGGCAACGGATCTTCCATAGATAACGACTTGCAAAGGGTCTTTCTAGCAATATCTGTGGCGCATCGGTTGCTGTTAATTTTAAGACAAGCTTTTTTTCAACCACTCGATCAATAATTTTGGAATTTTTGAGTGCATTTTTATAGGAATCAAATCCTTCGGGTGTAAAATAGGTAGTTGCTGCAGCAACCACTCCCGGATAATTGATAAAGTTAAAAGTATTTGAAGTCATAATTGCTTCTGCCACCCAATTGAGTAACACACTCGTATCTACACCCGCAATATCTAAGGGTGGTTCTTGAACTAATTGATCTAAAGCGGTTACCTTAAAAAAAGTGGGCGGAGGAACTGCAGAACTTCTTAATAAAAAAATTAATCCCCCTATCCCTAGCGCTAAGAGTGTTAACAATACAGAAAGTAATAGGAGGATCCCAAGCTTGTCATGATAAAATTTTTCTTGTTCAACCACTTCACTTGTGTTTTGTGGGCCTTTTAAAACAGCCGATGGATCTTGAACACTTGCCACACATTCCTCCTAGAAATCTTATTTAGCCTGGAATACCAATTGAGAAATCGCTATACCATTCGGATAACGCAACAAAGATGCTCTTTGCACTTGCATTAGAATAATCCCAACCTGTTTAATGATCTCGTTATTCGAATTTTGATAGGTAACCGTGACCGGCATTTGCAGATCCCAACTATAGGGGACCGTACTACTCAATTGCCCCTGACGTGTTAAGGTGGGAGCAGCCGTTACCTCTGCGGATACTACTTGTTTCTTAGCTTTAATCGCTTCTAAGTTATTAGAGGCTTTTAATGCCGTTAGAAAATCCTGATACCCTGTCGGTGTAAAATAAACTTCGGCATCCTGCAATGTTTTTCGCCAAGTAACATAATCCAAGGAATAGATTGCAACCACCGTTTGACTTGCCCATTGTTGAACGGGTGCTGGATTTTCATAAAAAGGAAGATCTAAAGGAATCACAGGGATCGGCCGGCCATCTGGCGTTGTTGCAAAATATTTTGGCCTTGGCCAAGTATATCTTTGATAGAGTGCAAAACCTGCCAAAAGAAGTAAGGAAAATAACAACAAACTAAAGGTACCAGCCAAGGCACGATAATTTTCCCAATAAAATTGGTTTCTAAGCAAAACACGTTCTAAACCATGGCGTTCCATACGCTGTTCCAAAATTAAAATCGCAAGCTTAGTATAGCAAGGTTGTTGCAGGGGCAAAATAAACAATGCTATCGCTTGGAAGCCTAGGCATTTTGATGAGCGGATGCATGTTCGAGCGAAGCGAGTTTTGGCGCGAGGAAAAATATTTAGGCTTCCAAGCGATAGTTTGGTAGTTGCCAAAAAATTGCTAGATCTTAGAAATGACCTGCTATACTATTGTTGCGTTGGTGAATTCAGTGACTGAACCAAATTGAGATTGAGTAGTTTTAAAGAGTATTAAAAATGATGTCGCAAAAAAATTGGTTGACGCTGCTAAATTTGTTGTTGGTTGTACAACTATTTTTAATAGGCATTGCCTATTTTCAATTTTATATTCGTTCGCCCGGACAATACTATGGACATCCACCTACAGGCAGCGACTTTGAATTGATTGCTTTAGATAGGCCAAATGTTTCAAATAAAGCACTTTTAAACTGGGTAACCCTAGCTGCTACGGCTACTTTTACCTTCGATTTTGTAAATTATCAAGATCAATTAAAGGCGGTACAAGACTATTTTACCCTCGATGGTTATGATAACTTTATAACTTCATTACAAAATGCAAATATCTTAAGTACCATCGAAGAAAAAAAATTAGTTCTCTCTGCGGTTGCGATCGGGCCTGCAATTGTCTTAACTGAAACTGAGGTGGGCAGTAATCATACTTGGCGGGTCCAGGTTCCTTTATTAGTTCGCTATCAAAGTGCTAGTGTTAATGAAACTCGTCTACAAATTGTCGACGTATTAGTAACGCAAGTGCCGACCAGTGATGCACCCAAGGGTATTGGAATTGCACAATATGTTGCACAGGAGGAAACCCCTGATATTACAAGTTAGTCGATTATTTAACATCAGAGAGTGGATGGCTCGATTTCTAGCCACGACACTCTTTTTGTTATTATTACCAATCGATCCTCTTTTGGCTGATAGCACTTATGATCGATTAAATGCCTTGGTCCAAAAAGCACAAGCTAACCAAACCCAAGCCCCTGCCCTGTCAGCACCAAATAATCCTGACTATTCCTCCGATAACTCAGCCAGTAGCGATAGCGATCAAGTGATTAAAAGAAAGCCACCCACCTTGCGTGATGAAGCTTTTAAACAACTCTTAGATAAAATATCACCGCTGACTCCAGATCAAATTATTGAAATGCGAAAGCAACAAGATAAAACCCAACAAGCGGTTGCAACAACTCCCAATACACCACCTAGACCTGTTTCATCGACCCTGACCATTGATTTATCCCCAGGGGTAACGCCACCCGTGATACGACTCTCGGCTGGATTTGTGTCTTCCTTGGTGTTTGTTGATTCTACTGGCCAACCTTGGCCGATTTCAGATTATAGTCTTGGAAACCCAAAAAACTTTAATATCCAATGGGATAGAAAGACAAATACCATGTTTATTCAAAGTACCACTGCCTATAGCAGCGCTAATCTAGCCATTCGATTATTGGGGCTCGATACCCCTGTTATGTTATCGCTGGTTTCCGGACAAAAAGAAATTGATTATCGGGTAGATCTTCAAGTTCAGGGCCAAGGACCAAACGCAACTGCCCCAATTACTGGAGATGGCTTGCCTAATGCCAATCCAAGCCTTTTAAGTGTTTTAGATGGTATACCACCTCCTGGAAGCATTGAACTGGGGGTTCCTTGCGGCAAAGGGCGTGCTTGGCTTTCGAATGGGAAACTCATTTTTCGTACGCAATTAACGGTGCTTTCCCCTGCCTGGAGTGCAACGGTGTCGAGTATTGATGGAACGCGGGTATACGAAATGAATCAAACGCCTTTAATTCTGGCTTCCGAAAATGGAAAGCCCATTAAGATTGAACTGAAAGGACTCTAATAGTATGGCAAAAAATCTGTTAGAACGCCTAAGTAATACAAAGTCTAGAACACTGCTGCTCTTGGGGGGTGTTATTGTCATCGTAGTTGTCCTCATTATTGTTATCACCTCACGCAAACCAAACCCTCTTAAAAATGAAGAATCTCGTGCCGCAAAAATACCTCAAATCACATCCATTCCTGGTAATGTGACTAGTGAAAAATATCAAACACTTCAAGAAGAAGATAATCGTAAACGTGCTGAAGAAGCTAAAAAAGCAGGAGGCAGCGCGGTTGCAACTATTATTGGATCACGTGATCAAGATCTTTTAGGTAAAAAAGATACTTTTGGGATCGAAGGTGAATTTGGGGCCTGTAATTGTCCCAAAACAACACCGACCTCTAGTGCTGCTATACCCACTTTAGATCCAGCACTCGCTGCCAAATTAATTGCGGAGATCAAGGCAAATCCTAATAATGCTTTGCGTTTACTAAAAGCCAACCCTGGTCTTGGCAAAGCATTATGTACCCAAAACCCAGATCTTGCACTTCAGATCATGGAAAAAGATAAAGAAGCTGCCAAAATTATGTTAAAAGAATGCCCTGCTTTAGCAAAAATTTTAGCAGAAAAAGATCCTGCTCTCTTAAAACAATTAATGCTAGAGGATCCCGCACTTGCCAAAGCCATTGCCGACGCTTATCCGGAAATTGTGAAAAAACTCATGTTGGATGATCCTGCTTTTGCAAGACAATTGGCCAAAGTTAATCCTGATGTTGTCAAAAAACTCATGTTAGATGATCCCGATTTTGCGGATCAAATGGGCAAACAAAATCCAGAAATGGTGAAAGATCTCATGCGAAATGATCCTGCCTTTGCCAGGGCCCTTGCCAAAAACAACCCGGCAATGGTTAAAAAATTCATGTTGGATGATCCTGAATTTGCGAAACTCATGGCAAAAATTAACCCTGACATGGTCAAAGATTTAATGAGGGGTGATCCAGATTTTGCTAAAGCATTGGCAGCCAGCAATCCGACACTCGTGAAAGAGCTGATGAAGAATGATCCCAACTTTGCGACAGTCATGTCACAACAAAATCCAGAGTTAATGAAAGAATTAATGCTGGATGATCCTGAATTTGCAAAAGCCATGGCGGCTAGTCATGCCACAATGGTAAGGGCCTTAATGGATAGCGATCCCGATTTCGCTAAAGCCCTACTAGCTAAAATCCCAAGTCTTAACGCTATTTTAGACTCTGCTTTTACATCGACTTCCCCCTTAAACGACAAGCAACGTTTAGCAGCATTAGAAGCGGCTAGACAAAGACAAAGATCGGAACAGTCACAAAGAGCTCAGCAATTACAACTCAACGAACAACAACAAAAACAACTTGCTAATATTATGAGCAATATGGAATCTCAATCGAAGGCAGCCTTTCAATCCTGGAATGAAATCCCCGGACAAGTTTTTGTCGCAGGAGAACCGCCTAAATCAAATGCCGGTGGTGGCGCTTCTGCGGGTGCTGGCAGTGCGGGTGGCGGTGGCTCTTCCGGAACAAAGCCTGCTTTAATTAAAGCGGGTACTATTATATTTGCCTCATTAAATACCTCAATCAATACCGATGAACCTGGCCCAATCATGGCAACCATCACACAAGGCCCATTCCAAGGTGCTACCGTTATCGGATCTATCCAGCTAGCAACAGCGATTGGTGGGAATCGACCAGAAAAAGTTACCTTAAATTTTGATAGCTTAAATTCTGATCAATTTTCAAAAACCCTATCGATTAAAGCAGTCGCCATTGATCCGGATACTGCTCGTACCGCTTTGGCCACAGACACTGAGCATCATTATTTATTAAGATATGGAACCTTACTGGCATCCTCATTTATGACAGGATATGCCAAGGTTATTACTTCTGCAGGAACTGTGGTTACGCAACCGGGTAATATTACTGGCAGTACAACAACTACCAGCCCAACGCTTAGCCCAAGACAACAAATATTTGCGGCATTAGGTGAAGTTGGAAAGCGCTTTGGTGATGCCACCAGTACTTATTTTGATACCCCAAATACGATTACAGTGGATGCGGGCACTGGGATCGGTTTATTGATTTTATCGGATGTGACTGCCCCAAGCTAAGCGACCGTGTAAAGGATATTGATTATGAATGATAAACCTGGTAACGAGCAATTTGACGATAGTCATGTTGAAGACTTTGATTTTGGAGAAGGTGATACTGAACAAAGAACCCCTATTCAAACAAAATCAAAGGGACTAAACAAAAAAGTGCTTGGATTTTTCCTTCTTGCATTGATAGCCACTGTGGGTGTGATTGGATATAAATATTATGGCAACAGTGTAATCCCAAAGTTTTCACGATCTAGCACCACGACTGCGGCAGTGGCTGCACCTGCTGTAAAACCTGCCACCGTCAATACAGCGAATCCAGTCAAACCCCTTGCAAAACCAACAGAGCCTTCAACACCTCCTGCGAGCGAACAGAATTTTGGGGAAATTGCCCAAGCCTTTTCTTCTGCGGATCATCCAGCAGGAGCTGTACCTACGGCACCTATTGCAAAACCAAATACTCCAACCAAAACAACAGCAGAAGGAAGCATACAAGACCTACAAAAAGAATTATTTTCGCCAGAAAAACCATCCGGTTCTGGTACTTCTACTAAAGCCCCAACGGTTGCTGCTGCAGAAACCAATGCAGGACCAGAAACAGCTGAATTAAGCCAGGGCTTAACTAAGCTTAATCAACAAATTGATTTTATTTTGAATCAAATCAAATACTTAGACTCATATTCCCGTGAAGTGTCTGAAAATTTAAATAAATTAAATCAATCTATTAGCGCTATGGATAACCGGCTCATGACTCTAACAAATACCACCTCAACGTTGTCTAAAGATGTAGGGAATGTTAGAAATGAAATGGGTCAGGTACGACAAGTCTTAAAGGAAGATGGGCTGGATATGAATCCAGTCTCAAATGCAGGCTCGGGAAGGAAGGGAATTGAGCTTAAAGAAGGAAAAATCAGTATCGAAGAACCGGAATATAGTCTTCATGCTGTGATTCCAGGAAGAGCGTGGTTGAAGTCTGCGAAAGGACAAATTTTAACAGTTGCTGAAGGTGATACGGTAGGTAATTATGGCAAGATCTTGGTTATCGATGCCGCAAATGGGGTGGTTCTCACGAGCTCGGGCGTTACATTCCGTTAAGGATTGGAAACCCGTAACGAGAGGTTTACTTTTAATTCTTCTTTACCTCTTCAGTGAGAATGCCGTTGCTGCTGATATTCAAACAGTCCTCAATAATGTTAGTAATATCATTGTGCCCTTAACGGCCATGGTGCTGATGATATCTTATTGTGCAGGGGTTTATTTTATCATTCATGCACTCACTATGATGAAGAAATTTGGAAATATGGGCATGCAGCAAACCCAGCCTGGAGAGCTCGGCGGGCCCTTAATGCAACTGGTTGTGGGTGCGGTTTTAATTTATTTGCCATCCTCTACGGACGTGCTCACGAATTCTTTATTTAGCACGAGCGCTTCTCTTTTTGGAGGCTCGAGTATTAATTATGCCAACTTAGGTGTTGGCGCCTCCGTATTAGGGTATATTGGTGCTGATAATTTAAGCCAACAATGGGCAGCACTCGCCAATACCTTAGTACTTTATATTCAATTTATAGGACTGTTATCTTTTATCAAGGGATGGTTTCTAATGTCTAAATCGGCCGGGGCCGGTTCCCAACCCGGTAACCTTTCGAAGGGTTTTGTGCACATTATCGGTGGTATAATAGCCATTAACTTTGTGAGTATCGTTTCTATACTCAATAGCACCATTTTTGGGTAGTAATCAGCTAGATATTAGGGAGGCATGATGGAACTATTGCCAATAGCTTTAAGTGCAAAACGCGGTAATTGGCAACGTTTTATGGCCAGAAAAGCTAATAAAGCCTTTCTAAATGTCCGCGAGAAGGTCTTCACCAGAGATGACTATACCTGCCGATTTTGTGGTTTTCAAGCAAAGCAATACCAAGAGGTGGTGAATGTTGATCAAAACTATAGCAACAATCAATTAGACAACCTTGTCACGGCTTGTCAATTTTGTTCACAATGTTTCTTTTTAGATTCCGTGGGTTTAGATGGAAAAAGCGGCGGGACTCTTATTTATTTACCCGAAATCAGCCAACCCGACTTAAACCATTTTTGTCGTACCTTATTCTGCAGCATGCTTCGAGAAACGCCTTATAAGGGTAAGTTGCAATCCGCCTATTTAAGTTTATTAGATCGGGCAAAGATAATAGAAGAGGTCTTTGGCCCCAAAACTCAAGAACCCAATGTCTTTGGTCAAACCTTAATAGATTGCGGGTTAACCGAAGCGCAATTAAAAAGCCAAGTCTTCTCGGAGCTCAAACTCCTCCCCATCCGCAAATTCTATAAAACCCAAGCCGAATATTGGAAAACAACCGTATTTGCCAATATCCCCCTTTAAGAAATAGCTGTCTGGCACCTTTCCTTAATCCCATTTATAGGCCATAATTTTGTATAGTTACTTTAAAGGTACAGAAATCAATTTAAGGGAGAAAGCTTATGGCGACTTTATTTAAAAAAATGGGTTATATCGGAATATTGGTATGCCTATCGGGTATTGGGATAGCTTATGGAACTACAATAACTGATGTTGCAAGTACTGTCACAACCGAAGCAAGTGCAATAGCTAAATTGTTAAGTATTACCGCTTATGTTGCAGGCGTTGGATTTGCCTTAGCCGGTATTCTCCAATTTAAAGCTCATAAAGAAAATCCTCAGCAAACACCACTCAGCAAACCAGTAGTGATGTTAGTAGTTGCAGCTTGTCTTTTATTCTTGCCTTCAATCTTGAGTATTGCAGGTGCATCACTTGGCTTAACACAATCTGCAGCTTCAGCAGGTGGTGGTTCGAGTTTAAGCGGTTCGTAATCTCTTTTTATTTGCTTTAAAAAGCGACCTAAAGTGGCATTATGAGCATTATTGATCCGGTTTTAGATACTATCGATGGGATCCTCTCGTGGTTGAGCACTTCATTGGGCCAACTCGCAGAGAACTATTGTGAATTAGAAACGGCCGATTCGAGACAAACCCTTGTCGCGCGTGACGGATCCCTCGTTTCTATTCTACGGATCCATGGTGCCACTTTTTTAGTCGGTCCTGATGAATTTGAGCGCATGCATAATGGGCTGACCCACACTTTGCAAACCTGTTTAGCCCGTCCCGGGCACGCGATCCAAGTTTTTTTCATGCATGACAAAGAAACGGTTAAACGCGAACTGGAATATATGCTCGCACCTGCTCGCCAAACTGCCCAACAATTAAATCTTAGCTTAGATGATCTCTTTTCAGAACGCGTTAATGAATTATATCGGTATTGTGCAACAGAATCGATGTATATGGTGATCTGGACCCGTCCCAGCAGTTTAACTCAAGCTCAACTAGAACAATCCGTGAAGGATAGAGCGGAAAGAAATAAGACCAGCAAAATTCCTCCTATCCGAGATGCCCAAAACTTTTTACAAGGGATCCCTGAATTACGAGACGGCCATGAATCATTGGTCAAATCGGTCGTAAATGATTTAAATGTCTTAGGGCTGCTAACAACGCTTTTGGATATCCATGATGCTTGCCATGCCATTCGAGAAACAGTCGATCCGGATTTTACAGATCCAAAATGGAAGCCCTCTCTTCCAGGAGACATCATCCCCATTCGAGAAACCAAAAATAGGGAAGGCGATATCTCTGAAGTGCTTTGGCCACCCCTTGCTAATCAACTGATCCCACGAGACGGCGAGATAGTAAACCTTCGTACTGCACGCCTAGGCGATCGATTATATGGCACTGTTTCAATTGATCTATTTCCCAAAGAAATAGCCCCTTTTGGTACTTTATTTAATCGTGTTTTGAATGCTCAGATCCCCTGGCGGATTTCTTTTTTAATGGAAGGTGGCGGCCTTAATGCCTTGGGTTTAAAATCGACTATCTCCACCATTTTAAGTTTTGCGCATACCAATAATCGTTTGATTGGTAATGCGATCGATTTATTGCGTTATTTGGAAGTCAATACCGACGATGCCATTGTTCGATTGCAGGTAACCGCCAGCACCTGGGCAAAAGTCGGTGAAGAAAAACTCTTAAGAATGCGAGTGGCTGAATTAGCAAAAGCGATCCAAGGATGGGGATTTTGTGAAACCGCAGAAATTTCAGGTGATTCTTATGCAGGCATGATGTCTAGCGCCTTAGGCCTTTCAACGAAAAGTGTAGCAACAGCCTCTGTAGCACCTTTATCCGATGTTACTTTTATGCTGCCCTTTACTCGCCCTGCTTCTCCTTGGGCAACCGGTGCAGTTCTCTTTCGATCGGTGGATGGTAAACCTTGGCCCTATCAGCCCGGTTCAACTCAACAAACCACCTGGATCGACTTAATGTATGCAAGACCCGGTTCTGGTAAATCTGTTCTTTCCAATGCCATTAATCTTGCTTTATGTCTTTCGGGCGGTATCCAACGTTTACCAAATATTGCAATCGTTGATATTGGGCCTTCTTCGAGTGGATTAGTTTCTTTGATAAAAGAAGCCCTCCCTCCGGATAAAAAACACTTGGCCGCTTACCACCGTATGCGAATGCGCCCAGAAATGGCTATCAACCCCTTCGATACGCAATTGGGATCGCGTTTTCCAACACCTCAGGAACGTGCTTTTTTGGTTAATTTTTTAACTCTATTGGCAACCCCTGTTGGCCAAGAATCCTCCTACGATGGCGTTTCCGATATGGCGGGCATGGTGGTCGATGAATTATACAAATCCTTAACCGATGGCGGAAATCCACGTCCTTTCACCGCTAATCTCGAACCTAAAGTTGATAAGATCATGGCTGAATTAGCGCTTAAAGTGGATAGCCATACCACCTGGTGGGAAATCACCGATAACTTATTCAAAGCGGGATTCACCCATGAGGCTAGCATTGCACAACGTTACGCCATGCCTTTGTTGGCAGATGCTGCATCTATTTGCCGTAGCCAAACCGTGGAAGATCTTTATGGCTCTATCAAAGCTCCAACCGGTGAACCCATTATCAATGCCTTTGGACGTATGATTTCGGGCGCCATTCGTGAATACCCTATTTTGTCACAACCCACTGCATTTGATTTAGGCGAAGCGCGTGTGGTTTCCTTAGACTTGGATGAAGTCGCAAAAACAGGGGGAGATGCAGCCGATAGACAAACAGCCATTATGTATATGTTGGCTCGTTATATTCTGGCACGTCATTATTATTTAACCGAAGACGTGTTAAAAGACTTATCACCCCTTTACCAGGAATACCATAAGAAACGGATCTTAGAAATTCGAGAAGATCCTAAGCGAATCGTCTTCGATGAATTCCATCGAACATCTAAAGCAAAATCAGTACGAGATCAAGTTGTGGTGGATATGCGAGAAGGCCGTAAATGGAAGGTTCAGGTCGCTTTGATCTCACAATCCCTAGAAGATTTCGATCCCATTATGGTCGAATTCGCTACTTCCGTTTTCATTATGGATGCCGGCCCCAAACAAGCGATTGAACGTTCAACCAAGGTCTTTGGTTTATCGGATACTGCAAAATTAGCCCTTGAAACCCGTGTGCATGGCCCACGAGCAGGCGGGGCTACTTTCTTAGCACAGTTTTCTACCAAACAAGGTGTGAATACGCAATTAATCACAAGTACCATAGGCCCCATTGAACTCTGGGCCTTTAATACGACCGCTGAAGATGCACGCATCCGAAATGCCTTGTATGAAAGAATAGGTGCAGCAGAAACTCGAAAATTCTTAGCCATGATGTACCCCAATGGCTCTGCTGCAAAAGTGGTAGAAGAAAGAATGAATGTGTTAAAGGATAAAAGCGGTATTATTGCCGAAGAACGCGCTAATAGCATTGTTGAAGAATTAATTAATGAAATTTACGAACTCTATAAGAAAAATTCAATTACACAAATTAAGACCTAATTCTGGGGACGTACACCGATAAAAAATCCTGTACTTTTTTAAATATTTTATGATATAATTTAGTCAGAAAGAAAGTTTTTATTCTTATTTGTTTGATTTTTATGCATAAATTTTTAAAATTATTTATAGGGGTGCAATATGATAAGTGAAAATCTTTTCAATAAATTCTTAGGCGGTTTTAAAGATAATGGAACACTAAAACTTGTTTGTTCTTATGAAAAATATATCGATTTTTTGAAGACAGGGCATACCTTAAGCTCTGCTCAACAAGAGTTCCTTAAGAAATCACTCATCGCAAGCAAGGCCACAAAAATTGAATTTGGCATATCATCCAGTGATAAAATAGAAAATTTTAATGAAGAAATTAGAAACAACTTTGGAAAAGTTTGTCAATTATTAAACAGTATTATTCCAACCTTAGCAGGGACTGAAGTACACACCTTAAATTTAATTGGTTTTAGACGAGCATTTTTTCTCAGAAAATCTGAATCATCTAATTTCACCAATAATTTAATTAACTCTTTAAAAGATACTCCTATAAAATGTTTATACATACCCGATCTAAACTATTCAATAAATTCAATAACAAGTAATCCATCCGTCAGCAAAGTGATAAATAAGAGTGAGATTGTTTCAGCTGAAAAAAAATCTGATAATTCAGCTCAAAATACAAATAATAATGCAACTGCATCAACACAAGGTGCCATACAGCAAAATGTAGCTTCGAAAGTTATGGGTACAAATAACTCAGGAAATAATAATTCAAATGTTCCCCCTCTTCGTTTTTCCAAAAAGGCTAATAATTCAGACACCAATGTTCCAATAAAAGAAACTTCATTTAAAATCAATGCGCAGGATAATAATATTCCATACGAGCACAAGAACATTATCCGATATAAGCGTGTAATTTAAGGAAGCAAGTCTATGAATGGACTAAAATTCTTATGATGCCGCGTTGGAGTGAATTCAATAATTTTATACTCTGCTGCTTCTTGAAGACTAAAGGGATCTTGCTTTAATAATTTCTCTAATTGTTCTCGGCTTTTTAATTGGGAGATAATAATACCCCCGACTCTTGGATTTTGAGTGCCAGAAACCACAAAAAAATCCTTTTTATAACCCTCGTCTAAGAATGCCCTGTGTTCCGCTAAATATTTATCAATCACTTCCAAAGGCTTTATATAAGTAACAATCACAACAAACATAGCTTTGCCCCCCAATTTAGTAACATACCAAACACTGTGCCCATTTATAAAGTATAGAACAAAGAAGGCAAACTAAAATTTTCATAGTGAAATCCCTAGTTGCAGGCTGGTCTAAATTTTGCCTATGCTAATAAGATATCATTAATAGGAGTATTTATATGAATGATGCAACCGCTCATAAATCCCTTAAAGAGAAAATATCTCAAAAATTAATGAATGTTAATTTTGAGACAATCTACAGGCATAATAATAAAGATGAAATACCGCCTGGCCAAAAAGAACAACTGATGTTTGATCAATATAAACTTTTGATTGAATCCGCACATAAAATAGAAGAGAGAAGGAGTGCCTCCAATAATATATTTTTAGGCATCAATACACTATTAGCTTCATTCCTGATTCGACCAACACAGTTAGTGGATCTGCATATAAAAAATGTACCTCTTTTAATCTTACTCATGGTGATCGGAATGTCTCTTTCTTGGGATTGGTTAAAAGTAACAGCTTCCTATAAAAAAATAAATTTAATAAATTATTCAATCATCCAAACTATTGAACAATTTCTTCCAACCTACATATTCTCACTTAGGGCAGAAATAGAGACTGAACTAGAAGCAGAAAAACCTTCTAATAGAGGCAATATTATCTTAATAAAAGAAAATTTTTTACCTAAGGCGTTTTTTTTGTTTTATTTTATTTATATGGCTACAGTACTATTTCATTTCTTACCTATTTAAAAACACTTTGTGGTATCGAAGGTTTTTATTCGATACCACAAAGTGAATGTACCGTTTACTGTTTCAAAGTGATAGTGGATTCTACTTTTGTCACACCATTGACAGATTTAGCCAAGTTTTTAGCCTCATCGATCTGCTCTTTATTATCTGCTTTTCCACTTAAGTGAACCACACCATCTTTAGTTTCAACCTTAATTCCTGTGACAGAAATGTCCTGATCTCCAAAGATCTTTTCTCTTAAGAACATTCCTTTCACTTTTGCGGTTATGTAGGCGTCACTCAGCGGTTGTTTGCTTTGTTTTACAGTAAGATTTTTTGTAATAACATCCTTAACATCCTGTGTGGAAGAAGCTAATTCAATAGCTTTCGTTGCTTCATCTTCTGTATCGACGGTACCCGAAAGATCAACAACTCCATTCTTAGTTGTCACAGAAATGTTTAAAGCAGATACTGTCTTATCTGCTAACATTTTTGCTTTTATCTTAGTCGTAATCACAGAATCATCAACAACCCTTACGGCTTTGGATTCGGCTAAAGCTTGTAAGCTAGCCATCATCATAACAATGATTGAAGTGATACTTAAAAGTTGTTTAATTTTCATCTTACTTCCTCCTATACAAAAGATTGACAAACTTTCAAATGAAAAACACCTGTGTATAAGAATAGCGCCAAATTATTTGATATGTCCACTAGGGAATTCACTAGGTTTAAATCTAAGGGGTCAGATCTTAAATGTTAAATAACAGAATTTAACATTTAAGATCTGACCCCTTTAGTTCTATTATTTATTAAACTATAAACAACCGGTATTACAAATAATGAAAAGAAAGTCCCTGTTATCATTCCACCAATAATAATCCATGCAATATGCTCTCTGGCGACCGCACCAGAGCCTTGGCTAAACAATAAAGGAATAGCGCCGCAGATCATGGCAAAGGTTGTCATTAACACGGGTCTAAGCCGAGATTCCGCAGCGCCCATGACAGCTTCTTTGAGTGGTTTTCCTAAAGCCCGAAGACGATTAGCAAAATCAACAATTAAAATACCATGTTTGGTAATTAAGCCAATTAACGTCACTAAACCAATGGTGGTATAGGCATTATTAGTGCCCCCAATCCCATTAATGGCCCAAACAGCCCCTGCCATTGAAAGAGGAACTGTTAATAGAACAATAAAGGGAGAAATAAAGCTCTCGAATAATGCCGTTAGTACAAGATAAATAAAGGCCAAGGCTAAACCAAACGTTAACCACATGGCCTGTTTAGAGTCTAAATATTGTTCAGCACTACCACCAAATCTATATCGCGCATTCCCCGGCATATATTTTTTAACGATTGGATCTAAAGTGTCCATAGCCTCTTGAATGGTCATATCCGGTTGCAGGGAAACGTTAATTGCAGAGCCCCGCATTCTATCGTAATGTTTTACTTGAACGGGCTCTAAAATTTCTTTTAGGGTAACCAAACTGCCCAAGGGCACCCTTTGGCCATCGCTCCCAGTAACAAAATAACTATTGAGATCGGTTAATTCCGAACGATATTTCAAAGGTGCTCTAACGTGAACATCATAATCTAAGCCCTGAAAATTAAAATCGGTCGCTTTTTTACCCGATAATAAAGTGTACAGTGTATCTTCGATTGCCTCTATGCTAATTCCTAACTCGGATGCTAAAGCTCTATCAACAGTCACTTTTAAACGCGGCTTTTCCCAAGCCTGTTCACTACTTAATCCTGCAAAGCCTGGATGTTGTCTTGCTTCATTGATAATTTTCGTGGTTATTTTATTAAGCCTATCCTGATCCCCTGAATCTTGGATAATCACTTTTAAGCCCTCATCTCCACCAAAACTAAGATTTTCATTGACAAACACTAAAGGCCCGACCACAGAAAACAATTGACCTTTTAAGCCTTTGATAATGTCCATACTGGTACGCTTTCGATCTTCTGCTGGTTTTAGTATTACCGACCACCACATCCACTGATCCTGCCAAATACCAGTCATCACCCTTTCCTGTTCAGGAATGGTTTTTAAAATAGCTTCCACCTGCTTAAACCAATTCACTTTGACAGACTCTGGTACCGAATTATCGGCGCTGATAGCCCCATGAAAATATCCTTCATCTTCTACTGGGGTTAATTCGGAAGGCAATCTTTGAAAACCCCAAACACCTAAGCTTGCAATCAAAACTAAAGCCAGGCAAATTTTAATGGGATTTTGCAAAGCAATATCTAAATATCTCTGATAATGAAGGGTGAGTGCATCCCAAAATCGAACTCGATGAGATCCTTTTAAAAATTGTCCACAAAGTGCTGGCGTCAAGGTTAAAGCAACAAATCCTGAAATAAGAACACTACCGGCCAAGGTCCAGGCAAACTCCCTAAATAAAATGGCGGAATCATCTGCTTGAAAGACCAAAGGTAAATAAACAGCCGCAAGTGTAACTGTCATCACAACCACTGCAAAACTAATTTCTTTCATACTCTTAAAGGCCGCTTCTATGGCGCTTGAACCGTCTTCCATATGTCGATAAATATTTTCGACAACCACAATAGCATCATCAACCACAAGACCCACCGCTAAAACCAAAGCCAATAGCGTGACCGGATTAAGGCTAAATCCCATCATGGCCATCAAAGCAAAATTACCCACCAAACATAAGGGCACCGTTACCATCGGTAATAAAGCCGCTCGAAAAGAAGCCAAAGATAAGGTAACAATAATTCCAACCAGAGCAATCGCTTCCCATAAGGTATGTCGCATCTCGACAAAAGAAGCAGCAAAAGGACGCGTGACATCAAAATTAACCACCGCAGTCATTGAGGATGGCATGGTTTCTTTCAGATCTTCCACAAATTGATGAACCCGACTAGCAACAACCAAGGGATTTGCTTGGGGTTTTGCCTTAATATCTAAACCAACCACCTCACGACCATCCACTCGTATACGTACAAAAGTGGGTTTTTCAGAAACAGAAATGCTGGCAACATCTCCCACCGTCACTCGACCAGAGGGTTTAACTTTTATGGTAACATTCGAGAAATCTTGTGGTTTTTCTACCGTAGCCATTAATACAACCGGTTCTTTAGAAGTCAGCCCTTCTACCTCACCGCCAGCAGCAAAAGTTTTTTCTCGACGCAGAGCATCAACCAATTCTCTAACGCTTACCTCATGCTCTACCAAAAGTGCGGGATCGGGTTCAATGGAAATCTTATATAACTTATCTCCAAAATGCCCAATGCTGGCAACCCCTTCAACTAAACGCAAACGATCTTCAACCACTCGTCGAATATAATCAGAAAGTTCTGTCACACTGCGGGTATGGTCTTCGAATTTTAAGTACATGATGGCGTTGTTATTTTCGCTCTGTTCTTGAAATTCTGGGCGCTTCACAGATTCCGGTAAACTCGGTAGGGTTGCCAATACGCGATCGCGAATTTGGCTTAAGGCCATATTACTATCGACGCCGGGTTTAAACTTTGCATGAATGGTGCTCCTACCATCCTGACTTTCTGAACTAAGCCTTCTGATCCCATCAATACCTGCAATGGCATCTTCTAAGGGTTTTGTGACTTGATGTTCAACAGCAAGACTATTGGCGCCTTGAAAGACAGTATTGATTTGAATTTCATTATTAGCAACCGTGGGTTTATGCCTAAGTTCCAAATGATGATAGGCAACCAAACCCACAATCAATAAGATCAAATTGATGGCAGTCGCCATAATCGGACGACGTATAAACTGTTCAGTAAACGACATTACCAATCTCCATCCCAAGGATTAGCAGCAGCTTTTTTTCCTTCTTCTATAAAATTGTTACGGGTTAAAATAACCGTGTCGCCCAAGGTTAAACCCGATAAAATATGCGCGCGTCCCTGGCGTCGCTCCCCCACTTGTACCGATTTTCTTTGAATAAGTCCTTCCGGATCAATCACAAAAACGTTATAGCCTTCTAGACTGTATATTAAGCTCGCTTCGGGTATTACTAAAGCATAGGGGTGAGTCACTAAAATTTGACGAACATGGGCCGACATCCCTGGCCATAAGTTTTGATCACTGTTTTTGATTTCTGCCCGAACTAAAATCGTATAGGTTTTTTTATCAACGATTGGCGAAATAAATTTCACAGATCCTTGAAACACTTGATCCGGAAAAGCCTTAACAACGACCTCAACAGCCTGATTAAGATCCAACTTTCCTGCATAAGGCTCTGGTACTCGATACGTCAGCAATAAAAAATCGGTATTGACCAATTCAATGAATTCTTGGCCAGTAGTGACATATTCGCCGGCATCTACCTTCCAATCGGTTAAATAACCATCAAAGGGCGCGCGCAGCTCTGGGGCTCCAACAATATTGGCTAAGAGGCTGCCTTTTTTAACCCAAGATCCCGATTCAGCCACTAATTCCTGAACCCTACCCGGGGAAACTGCTTTTAACGTGAGTTCTGTTTTTGCCTTCATACTGCCAACCGTTTCAACAAGCTCTGGCATTGATGCTTGTTTAACCTGAATGGTTTGGGCCTGAATAGGCATTGCTGGTGGGAACCCAGGATTACTTAACCAGGAATATAGCCATTTGCTAGCCCCCAGTAAAATAAAAAGGCCGCCGATAGCAATCCATAAAACTGTCTTCGACTGAAAAACTGCCTTAGTCTGAAATTTTGATAGTTGGGCTGCTATTTTCTTTCGCATTTGATACCTCGCTAGCAACGAAACTTATGGAAACTTAAAATTAACTTGTGGTATTGTTTAAAAAATGCAGTTTACCACCATTTGGAGCCTCTTGCTATGCCCGACCTACAATCCGTCATTGAGTCTGCTTATGAAGCCCGCGCAACGATAACGCCTGCAACGGCAGATCCCTCCTTAAGAGAGGCCATTGACCAAGCCATTGAAGGATTAGAGGCAGGAAAATTGCGGGTTGCTGAACAAAGCGAGGGTCAATGGAAAGTTCATCAATGGCTAAAAAAAGCAGTCCTTCTTTATTTTGCTCTTAATCAATCTAAACCCATTGCGGGACAATTCACTCAATTTTATGACAAAGTCCCTTTAAGATTTGCCGAAACTTCCCAAAAAACCTTTGAAGAATTAGGGATCCGAGTTGTTCCCCCTGCCACTGTTCGCAAAGGCGCTTATATTGGCCGCAATACAATATTAATGCCAAGTTACGTTAACATCGGGGCCTATGTTGGCGAAGGAAGTATGGTCGATACCTGGGCCACCGTTGGATCTTGCGCTCAAATCGGCAAACAGGTTCATCTTTCTGGGGGAGTTGGGATCGGCGGCGTATTAGAACCCCTACAAGCCAATCCAACGATTATTGAAGATGGTTGTTTTATTGGCGCGCGATCGGAAATTGTGGAAGGAGTTATTGTTGAACACGGCGCTGTGATTTCCATGGGTGTTTATATTGGACAAAGTACACGTATTTATGATCGAGAAACCAAAGAAATCTCTTATGGTCGTATCCCTAGCAATAGTGTTGTTGTTCCGGGAAGCCTGCCCAGTGAAGATGGGCGCTATAGCCTGTATTGTGCAGTGATCGTTAAACGAGTAGACGATAAAACAAGACAAAAGACAGCGATTAATGAATTATTAAGGTTATGAAAAAAATCCCTCTCCTTTAAGGGAGAGGGAACTGCAAAGCACTTAAAATTTCCTTTACACTTTAATCAATGATCTGAACGTCTGCAAATCCCAATTTTTTAGGAATAGGAAATCCTAATTGTCTAGCCAGCTTCGCATTAATGGCAGCCTTAAGCGTTTTAGGGCTATGAATAGGTATTTGTTGTGCTGGCTCCCCTTTCAATATTTTAGCCACAACCAATCCTGTTTCTTTACCTACATCCGAATAATCAAAACCAACTGCTGCCAATACTCCGGCTCGAACTAATAAAGGATCACTTGTAAAAATAGGTAATATCACAGGCAGAATGGGGGAGGCCTGTGAGGTGATCTGAATAACCGTTTGGATAGCAGATACCAAAGTATTATCTTGTGGGAAATAAAGCGCATCGACCTTACCTATCAAGCTTTTAGTGGCTTGAGGAACGTCTTGCGTATTATTAACCGTCACTTCAACAAATTGGATCTGACGAGCTTGCAATAACACTTTTAAACGAGCAATGGTTGAAACAGAATTAGTCTCTGCAGGATTATACATTAACCCTAAAGTCTTTAACTGAGGCATCATGATCTGCATCAGTTCTAAAAGACCTTCCAAGTTTGCCGTATCCGTAATTCCAGTGATTGGATATCCTGGATCAGAATCTAATTTTGCAGCTTTTGGATCACTCACCGCTGTAAAAACCACAGGCGTCTTCTTTTCCAGTTTGCGCGCTTCATAAAATAACGTTTGTGCAGAAGGTGTGGAAATGCCAACCACTAGATCTGGATCGGAATGCAGCAATTTACTGGCAATTTGCGTTGCTGTTACAACATTACCTTGCGCATTTTCATATAACACCTTTAAATTCCGGCCTTCTTCAAACCCTTGCTCTTTTAAAGCATTGAGCATTCCCTGTCGGACAGTATTCAAGGCAGGGTGCTCTACGATTTGACTAATACCAATGGTTTTAGTTGGGGGTGACTCGGCAAAAGTGGGTGGACAGTAAAAGAGGGGGGCTAGAATGAATGAAAGAACTAAAAGAAGACTCTTATTTTTAAGTTCTGTTATTACGTTTGAGGCGTTGATGTTTCTCTGCTTACACATGATTTGGTCTCCGATAAATTAAGTTGACAGTTTTCACTCGTTGGAACATTGCTTGTATAAGCACTAAATCGATAACCATAAAAATAACTAAACATGAACTTTCTCCTTAAATTAAAAAAAATGACTAACAAAAGGGGTAACCCCTAGACTTTGCATAGTAGCACAACATTTTGTTGGTTAAAAGTTTATTAGTTAGAAAATAGACAAATTATAAATTAAAGTTGATTGATTTTATTATCAAAAACATCCGATAATCACATCTATGACAAAATCCTTCTCACCTACCATTGATCTGGCACAAAAACTTATAGAGCGCCCTTCTGTTACCCCAGAGGACCACGGATGCCAAGCACTGATCGCTGAACGTTTAGAAAAAATTGGATTTACCATTCATCACCTACCCTTTGGTGAAGTACAAAATCTATGGGCCGTGCATGGGGATCAAAAACCCTTATTTGTTTATGCAGGCCACACCGATGTCGTCCCCACAGGAAATTTAAGCGATTGGACCTCTCCCCCTTTTACACCCAGCATCAGAGATGGTTATCTCTATGGACGAGGTGCTGCAGATATGAAAGGCAGCATTGCAGCAATGGTAACGGCCGCAGAACGTTTTATAAAAGAAAACCCTAAACATATTGGCAGCATTGCTTTTTTAATCACCAGTGATGAAGAAGGCCCTGCCAAAAATGGAACCGCGAAAGTGATGGAACACTTAAAAAAAGAAGGAACAAAAATAGATTATTGTTTAGTCGGTGAACCTTCTAGCCATCTTAAACTGGGCGATACCCTTAAAATTGGTCGAAGAGGATCTTGTAATTGCACTTTAAAAATTTTAGGAAAACAGGGCCATGTTGCCTACCCTGAAAAAGCCAATAATCCTATTCATACCGCGGTTCTTGCCCTTGCGGAATTAACCGGAATCGAGTGGGATAAAGCGACACCCACTTTTCCGGCAACCAGTTTTCAGATCTCGAATATTCAATCGGGCACTGGGGCCACCAATGTTATTCCGGGTTCTTTAGACTGTAAATTTAATTTTCGATTTAATCCCGACACAAACCCCGATCATTTGATAGAGCGCATCGAAACAGTCTTGAGATCTCAGGGTTTGAATTATGAACTCCATTGTGAAACCACAAGCCGCCCTTTTTTAACGGAATCCGGAAAATTATTATCATCCTGTATTCAAGCGGTTGAAGAAATTGTTGGTATAACACCCACGCCTTCGACAATTGGGGGAACTTCCGATGGTCGATATATCGCACCAACAGGTGCTGAAGTGATTGAACTAGGTCCTAATAATCATACGATCCATTGTGTGGATGAATCTGTCAATATAGAAGAGCTTGATTCACTTTCCAAAGTTTTTGAACGAATACTTCAGATCCTATTATCTAATCAAAAAATTAATCGGTGAGAACTATTCCAGGAGGTCCTATGCTTGCAAAACACCTGCAAAAAATATTGTCTAATATTCAGGAAATCACTGTGGATGAATTATTAAAAAAAATGCAAGAAAATAAGCCTTTTTATCTGATCGATGTTCGTGAAGAAGCAGAATGGAGGCTCGGAACCATTCCTGAGGCCAACTGTATTACCCGTGGTACTTTAGAACTTCATCTTGAAAAGCTGACAAGTGATGAACAAGCAGATATTGTGCTCTATTGTGGGGGTGGTACGCGTTCTGCCTTGGCAACAGACAGTTTAGAAGCAATGGGATATAAAAATGTAAAATCCTTGAAAGGTGGTTTTAGGGCCTGGAAGGAAAAAAGCTTAGCCACAACAACGACCATCTAACTAAGGTTTTTTAGCAACTTCATCTCTGATATAAACTGGCAATGCATCGATTGCTGAAACCGTATGACCTAGCTCGTATTCTGCCAGAGCAATCTTAGCAATATCTTGGGCATGTGGATAACCCGTCACAGGCTGCCAACTATCATCTGGTGATTTTGCCTGAATAATAGATTGTACATGCTCATCCCCCACTGCCTGCATAATGCCCTCTTTATCGATTTCAAAAAGGCCCCAATATACTTCCTCCATGCGTGCATCCAAGTTTGCAAAGATTTTTTCAATTTTTCTTTCACGGTAAGCCCCTTGTGCCAAGGCTCTTAGGGTAGAAACAGGAACAATGGGCTTATTCATGGCAAAGCCTAGGGCTTGAACAACACTTCCTGCTATCCGAACGCCAGTAAAACTCCCTGGACCTCGGCCAAAAGCAAATGCATCTAGCTCGAATAGGGTGATCCCTGTTTCCTTTAAAAGAGAATCTATCATGGGCAATAGTAAACGGCTGTGAAGTCGGGGTGCTAATTGATATTTTTCTTTGATTTTATTATCAATAGAGATTGCCACAGAACAGGCATCTGTTGAAGTATCGATTGCTAAGAGTTTGATAAAATTAGACAAATCTAATAATGGACAGAATTATTTAAAGAAAGGTTTGATTCCACCACAAAGCGTCGCACTTAAGCTAATACTAAATAAAGTGCGACGCTTAATGGCTTCACACAGCTTTAAGCAGCAACCATCGCTGCCATTGCTGGTTTACGTTTACTTCTTCTTTTACGAGTTCCAGTTGCGGCTACTTTCTTCCGCTTAGAAACTCGCTTCTTAGCACCCGCAGCTTTCGCTTTACGTGCTGGTTTTCTTTTAGTTGCTTTCTTAGCAGTCGTCTTTTTGGCGGTCTTCTTCTTTGCACCTACGCGCTTTTTAGCAACGCGGCGCTTAGCACCAACCTTTTTAACGCCTGCTTTCTTAGCAACTCGTTTCTTAGTTACTCGCTTTTTGGCAACTGCCTTTTTGGCACCTGCTTTCTTAGCGACTTTACGTTTTGGCTTTGCCACTTTGGACACTGCCGTTTTGGCTTTCGCCTTCTTTCTCTTAACTGCCATTCTCGATCTCCTTTGGCTAAGGTCTAAACAATTGGACATTACAAACATAGCACAGATTCTGAATCATTACAAAATAGAATGCAAATTTTTTTTCATTTATTTTAAAAATATTGAAAAAGGATGTCCCCAAGGGCACTCACATGACGCGATCTAACATTCATCGCGGGGATATATCGAAGCTCAATACCCCCCTTTTCAATAAAACGAGAACGACTTTGAATACAAAGTTCTTCTAATGTCTCGAGGCAATCAACCGCAAAGGAGGGGCTCACGATATCCACTGACTTAACTCCCTCCATTGCCCATGTAGCCAATATTTGATCGGTAAAGGGTTGCAGCCATTCATTAAAACCAAAGCGAGATTGAAATCCAATTTTCCAGAAATTTTCAGGAATTTTTAACTTTTTAGCTAGGGCATTGGCGGCCAAAAAACAATGTGTTCCATAGGGGTCTCCTAACTCTTGATTCCGTTTTGGAATCCCATGAAATGAAAATAATAGACGCTCGGATTGATTGTTCTTGGCCCAATACTCCGATATGGTTTCGCCTAAGGCAGTGAGATAGGACTCTTCCAATCCATACTCATGAATAAAGAAGAGGCTGGGCACACATCTTTTTTTATATAAGAGGCCGACTAGCGCATCGAAGGCAGCGCCTGTTGTTGTCCCTGAATAAAATGGGAACAATGGCAAGACAAGCAAACGAGATATCTTTTGCTTTTCTAACAGAGAGAATTGATTGGGAATGCTGGGATTACCGTAGGTCATTGCAGTGAATACGGGCACAGGAAACCCCACTCGTTTGGATAAATCCAAAGATAAATGCTCTGCTAATTGCTCGGATAAAACCCTAAGGGGCGAGCCTTCTTTCATCCAAATTTTCTGATAATTCCTGGAAACTCGAAAGATCCGAAGTGGTAATACGACTGCGTGTAATATCAACCACCAAAGCCAAGTAGGCAGAGGGACAACCCTAGGATCCGATAAAAATTTTCTTAAAAATTTCATGACACCCCAGGGAGTGGGGGAATCTGGGGTGCCTAAATTCACTAATAAAACACCGGTCTTATATTGAAGTTCATTATCTTCTGTTTCCTGAAGAAGGGGATTACGCATTTCAAATAAACCTGCAACCTTAGCTTTGCGAATAACTTTAAGCTTGTTATCCATTTATTGCTCGCGCAACTTATTTAGAATATTCGACTGCACTTCTTGGACACTTCCCTGGCCAGAAATAGAAATGAATGGATATTGTTTTTGTTGATACCATTGTATCAAGGGTGCAGTTATTTGATGATAAGCCTGTAAGCGATGGCCTACAACTGCTTCAGCATCATCTTCTCTTTGTATTAAGGGTTCACCTGTCAAATCATCGCGATTAGGGTCTTTAGGAGGGTTAAATTGCACATGGTAGACTCGCCCAGAAGCAGGATGACTTCGTCTCCCACTCATACGTAGAATAATTTCTTCATCGGATATCTCTATATTGATAATCAAATCGATAATAACCCCTGCCTTCTCCAAAGTCTCTGCTTGTTTAAGTGTCCTTGGATAACCATCTAATAAATACCCATTCTTGCAATCTTCTTTAGAAATTCGTTTGCGAATTAACTCGGAGATAAGTTCATCAGACACTAATCCGCCATTTTCCATAATGCTCTTCACTTCCTGACCTATCTTTGTTCCTCCCGCAACTTCAGCGCGCAACATATCACCCGAAGAAATCTTAGGAACTTTTAAATAATCAGACAGCAATTGTCCCTGCGTACCTTTGCCAGCGCCAGGGGCGCCTAAAATAACAATTCTCATTGAGAACTCCTCGATTACCATTTAATTCTATTAGCGCATATTAACATAAAATCGAATTAAATAATTCTTAAAGTTAAATATCGAACTGAATTGGATATCTTCGGAATAGTCTCTGCTATAGTTAAATAAACTTTGGAGATAAAATGAGTACATCTGATGATCACGAACACCGCCCTTCCATCCCACTAGTCAACGATTCTTTATTATCCCGAGAATCCTGGAAAATTTTTCAAGTAATGGCAGAGTTTGTGGAAGGCTATGAAAGACTGATTCAAACAAGGCCTTCCGTGAGTATCTTTGGCTCCGCACGTGCAAAGGAAGGAGATGCTCTTTATACCTTGGCAGAAGCAATGGGCAGACAATTATCCGATGCTGGGTATTCTGTTGTCACGGGTGGTGGGCCTGGTGCCATGGAAGCTGCAAATAAAGGCGCTTATCATGGACACTCTTTGAGTATTGGATTAAATATAGAATTACCAAATCAAGAGCTTTCTAATGATTATCAAGATATTTCTTTACGATTTCGCCATTTCTTTACAAGAAAGGTAATGTTTGTCAAATATACGGCGGCCTATGTGGTGCTGCCAGGCGGCTTTGGTACCTTGGATGAATTAGCAGAAATTCTTGCTTTGATACAAACCAGTAAAACCCGTCGTATACCCGTTATTTTGATTAATGAGCCCTTTTGGCGCCCTTTATTTCGATGGTTCAACAACACCTTACTCGCAAACAGTATGATAGACGAAAAAGATATGAAGCTTTGGCAATATGCAGATAGTCCAGAACAAGTGATCCAGATTATTCAAAAGTTTTATAAAAAAACCCCACCTGAAATGATAAGCCCAGAAAATGAGGTCCTTTGACCCCTCACCTTTCCAAAACAGCAATCGATTCTACATGGGTTGTGTGCGGAAACATATCTAAAACACAAAGCGATTTTAATTGATACTTGTGTTTTTTAACTAATTCACCTAGATCACGAGCTAATGTAGCAGGATTACAAGAAACATAAACGATCCGACTCGCTTTCTGTTTTGCAAGAAAAGGCAGACATTCCAGAGCCCCGGTTCGAGGGGGATCTAATAAGATTTTATTAAAAGGTTGCGCCGCCCAAGATGCCGTTTCAAAGGGAAGATGTAGAGGTTGTGCGTAAAATTCAGCACCTAGCACATTATTTTCTTTTGCATTTTGAAGGGCTCGCTCTACCATTTTTGGATCTCCTTCAACACCAACCACCTTGGAGGCAAAACGACCCAGGGCTAAAGTAAAATTACCAAGACCACAGAAAAGATCCAATATCCTATCGGAGCTTTGAGGGGCTAGCAATTCGATCACTTTATTCACCATTTGTCGATTAATCCCAGGATTAACCTGAGTAAAATCGCTGGGCTTAAATTTAAATTCCAAGTTAAAGTCTGGCAAGGAATACCTTAAAAATTCATCCTGCCCTAAAGTAAATAAGGGAAAGATAGAGCCTGGACCCGCGGGTTGCAAATAGATAGCAATCCCTTCTTGCCGCCCAAAATTTATCAAAGCCTCTTGATCGGAGTCTTGAAGAGCCAGTAAATTCCTAAAAATAAGGGCGGCTTGGTTTTCACCCACGGCAACTTCTATTTGGGGAATACTTTTAAAAGCGGCTAATTGCGATAATAACGCTTTTAGTTTTAATAATGAGTACCCAATACTTGGATGAAGAATATCACAGTGTTCTAAATCTGCAATATAGCGTGGATCCTTTTCCCGAAAACCGACCAATACCCCAGCTTTTTTTGCAACAAATTTTACGCCAAGGCGTGCTCTTGTTCTATAACCAAAGGCAGATCCCAGAATAGGCGGCAAAACAAGCTCTGGTTCTACACCTCCAAAATGCAGTAATTGCTCCAAAACAACCTTTTGTTTAAATTCTATTTGTGCCTTAGGATCCAGATGCTGCAAAGAACAACCCCCGCAGACTGAAAAATGTTTACAACGAGGTTCTGTCCTTTCTGGTGAGGCTTGAAGGATCTCCAACACTTTAGCCTCATCAAACCTAGGTTTTCGTTTTCGATAAGTAAACGAAACCTTTTCCCCGGGTAATGCACCCTCAATAAAAACGGTTTTTCCATCCACTGAAGCGACACCTCGACCCTCATGGGAGAGTGATTTTACCTCGGCAATTGTTGCTTCCATTTTATTTCCATTCCTCTAGAAAAGCTAAAAAGTGCGGCTTACCCGAGGCCGACAAAAAAGATCTCAAGCGTTGTTCTTCTTCATCGAATGCTGTTTTATCTAGTCTTCCTCGGATCCGTTGAAAACGAAGATAAATCAAATAGGTATTCAAGACATCTGTTTCACAATAATCTCTGATCCCTTGCAGATTTCCTTTTTCATAATTTTCAAAAACATCACTGCCATGCATACCCATTTTGCCGGGGAACCCCAACATAATAGAGACCTCATCTAAAGGGGCGTAAGCACGACTTTGGTAGGCAGCTAATACATCCATCAGATCCGTATGCCTTTGATGATATCGACTTAAGTAATTATTCCATTTAAATCCCTGGTCCTCTTCTCCGGTTTCCCAATAGCGATCCGCAACCACTCCATGCAAAAGGGAACGGTAATGTAAGACGGGCAAATCAAATCCCGAACCATTCCAAGAAACCAAGTTGGGAGTATAGCGTTGTACCCCTTCAAAAAAACGAAAAATAATATCCGATTCACTCGAATCAGGATCGCCTAAGGACCACACTTTTACCCATTCTGGTGTAGAAACAACCACTGAGATGGTCACAATACGATGCAGATAATGGGGAAGAAATGTGGATGCCCCTTGTGTTTGTTCTGCACGACGAGCCATCATAGCTTCTGCCACTTCTTTGTTACTAGCCTTCTCTAAACCCAGTAATCGGCGACCCGTTTCTATATCTGGGATCGTTTCTAAGTCATAAACCATGGTTACCGTCATTCATTTTCTCCTACGCTACGTCGGGGTTTTTCACCATTGCACACTATCTCTTAAACCGGCACAATAGGTTAATGAAATGGGGCATTAAGCATCAAGTGTTATTGTTGGCGTTGGTACCAACCGTCACTATTTCCATTCTTTTAGCTGCGTATTTTACCAGTACTCGATTACAAGATCTAAAAGAATCCTTTTGGGAAAGGGGGGAAGCCATTGCTTTAAAACTAGCTTCGGCTGGAGAATACGGCGTGTTCTCTCGAAATAAAGCCCTATTACAAAAGCTTGCTTCCTCAACACTCAAAGAACACGATGCGCAAAGTGTTACATTTTATATGCCGTCGGGGGAAGAAATTGTCGGAGCCGGCAAATCTGTTTTTGACTTTACTGCTCCTAAACAAACTAAAATCCTCAGTAAACTTACCTTTCAAGAAAATAACAATGCCATCGCTTTTATTGTCCCCATCAGGATTTACAATGAAGTCGATGATTTGCAGCCTGATCCCAGCCAAACAAAAACATTGATTGGTTGGCTAAAGTTTGAGTTAGATACCAAATCCATTCAAGCGCGTGAATTCAAAATATTAATGAATACTGGAATCATTCTTTTATTAGGTCTTTTGATTAGCGGCTTACATGCGTATCAAATGGGTCGTAATGTAACGCGACCTATTTTAGAAATGGCAGAGGCTGTCGAAAAAATTAAAAAAGGCGAATTAAATACCCGGATCCATGTACCCGGATACCAAGAATTAAAGGTCTTGGAATCTGGGATCAATACCATGGCCCAGGCCCTAGAAAATGCCCATAATGAATTGCAAAATAAAATTTACCAAGCCACTTTAAGTCTTAGACGCTCCCTGGAAACCATCGAAGTACAAAATATCGAATTGGAAATTGCAAGAAGAACGGCAGAAAATGCCAATCGGGTGAAATCGGAATTTTTAGCAGATATGAGCCATGAAATCCGAACCCCACTAAACGGGGTTATTGGATTTCTCCATATTTTAAAAAAAACCCATCTCAATCCAGAACAGCAGGAATATATCAATACCATTCAGAAATCCGCCACCAATTTATTAGCCATCATCAATGATATTCTGGATTTTTCAAAGATTGAAGCCGGTAAATTACGCATAGACCGAACCCCAATGGACATTCGAGATTGCTTAGACGAAACCTTAAGTTTATTAGCACCCCACGCCAATGAAAAAAATATTGCACTGATTCCCTTGATCTATTCTGAAATACCCAGTCAGGTTTTAGGCGACCCCTTACGATTAAAACAAATTATTTCCAATCTAGTTAGCAACTCAATTAAATTTACTGATCATGGTAGCGTGATTGTTCGAATTATTTTAGAACAAGATTTTTTTTCTCATCTTATTATTCGTGCCAGCGTTACGGATACCGGCATTGGGCTTTCCACAGAAGAACAAAAAACCTTGTTTCAACCTTTCAACCAATTAAAGATCGGTACCTCACGCAAATTGGGCGGTACAGGTCTTGGACTCGTGATTTGCAAAAAATTAGTTGAACAAATGGGGGGTACCATTGGTGTAATCAGTGAGCCGCAAAAAGGATCTACCTTTTGGTTTACCTTTCAAGTCGAAAAATTATCACTTCCATTATCGAGGTATGAAGATGTGAAAACAGTACCACCAACCCATTCCGAGCTAGATTATTTAAAAGGTTCATTTAATGTCCTAGCTGTAGATGATAACCCAGATAATTTAAAATTAATTAAACTATTACTAGAAGATTTGGGGATCCATGTAACCGCCCTCGATAATGGGCAGGATGCCATTGAAGCTGTGAAACACCAAAGCTTTCATCTAATATTAATGGATATCCGTATGCCTTTGATGAATGGTATAGAATGTGCACAAGCGATCCGACAATTAGAGTCTGGTTACCGTCGTAAACCTGCACCCATTGTAGCGTTAACTGCCCATGCCTTAGTGAGCGAAAGAAAGGCTTTATTAGCGGCTGGGATCGATGATTATCTAACAAAGCCCATAGAACAACCGGAGTTATTATCGATCTTACATAAATGGTTAAAGGAATCCGATCGAGAAAAAACCATTGACTGGGAACTTGGCAAAAAATTAGCAGGCGGACGCGTAGAATTGGCCAAGGAATTTTTAAATAATCTCGTTGCTACCTTGCCTCAGGAAAAAGCTAAGATAAACGAAGAATATCAAAATAAAAATTGGGATAGCTTGCGTGATATCGTGCATAAATTACACGGCGCTTGTTGTTATTGTGGGGTTCCTTACTTAAAAAATTGTGCACAACAACTAGAAAGCAGCATTGCCACTCGTACCCTGGATATCATTAAACCCCGGGTAGAGGCGCTTAATCTCGCCATAGATACCCTACTCGCTGAACTGGCAAACATCGAAAAAAAAGTATAAACTAAGCGTTGACGAGGGTTCACAATCACTTTATTATGAGCTTTCGTTAAGAAATTGACGATTTTTTTTGCCCCAGTAACCTCTACTGGGGTATTTTTTTAAATACCCAACAATATAACAAAGGCCACTGCAAATTCTTTTTCATCCGATAAAGTTATATAACTTTCGGTAACGCCTTTTCGTTCGATTTCCTGCTTTGCAAACCCTGAAAATAGTAAATGAGGTCTACCCAAATGATCATTACTAACCCCAATATCGGTTAATAAAACGCCGTCGGGTCGAAACCCTGTGCCTAATGCCTTGGCCACTGCCTCTTTTGCGGCATAGCGTTTGGCTAAAAATCCGATCTGATCTCGAGATTTGGGTAATTGCTCAAATTCAGAAGGAGTCAAGATCCGTTTTGCAAAAGCAAGACCATAACGCTCCCAGATTTTTTTTATCCGTGCGATTGCAACAATATCTGTGCCAATACCTATAATATTCATAATAACCGTCGACTTTCTAAGGGCTTATGCCCGAGATGTGGGGCTAGGGCCTGCCGCATTAAACGTTTGGCATCCCATAAAACAGAAGCCTCATCGAGCTTGCCTTCCGACAATGCTAATAAACTTTTGCCTTTAAATAAATGTTTCGATTGTTGGGGATCTTTTTCAGAATATTCCGATTTTACCAAAAAGGGCCCACGCTCTGGATCAAAAGTATAAACACTCTCTGCCTGAATTTTAAATCCTGTTTCTACTTCCTTGTCTAATTGTAGTTCATAGCCCATAGCCTTTAATAAGGATTTTTCAAATAAACGCAATACCTCTTGTTCTTGGCTGCATTCTACTAAAGCAAACAAGGCATTTCGATACTCACAAAAGAGATCACTATTGGGATCCCAACGATGCAATAAGCGCATCAAAATCTCATTTAAATAAAAAGCACTCACTAAACGACGTCCCTTTAACCAAGGCATAGCACCTGCGGAATCAAACTCCTTGAGTGTTAATAATTCACCCCGCCCAACACAAGTCACTAAAAGCGGCACAAAAGGTTGTAATAAACCCCGGGCACGAGATTTTGGACTTCTTACCCCTTTAGCAACAGCTCCCATTCGTCCATGCTCTCTTGTAAAAAATTCCAATAAAAGACTGGTCTCTCGATAAGGCCTGCTATGTAAAATATAAGCTTGTTGGAATTCAACCTGACGCAAGATCCACCCTATAGCTCTCCAAGTAAATTTTTATTCTAAGAAATCAATATACCCTAAGCTTTTAAGCGCCCGTTCATCATCACTCCATCCCCCACGCACCTTAACCCATAATCTTAAATGGACTTTCTTTCCTAATAATTTTTCAATATCCACTCGGGATCTGATCCCAATTTCTTTTAATCTTTCCCCATTTTTGCCGATAACGATAGGCTTTTGCCCATCACGCTCAACCCAAATAATAGCGCTTATCATGGGAATGTGCTTAATTTGGAAAGACTCAATTTCAACTGAAGTTGCATAGGGTAACTCTTCACCTAAGATCCTAACGATCTTTTCACGGATAATTTCACCCATTCTAAAACGAGGCGAACGATCCGTTATTTGTGTGGCAGGAAAATAATGAGGGCTTTCTGGCAAAAGGCTAGCCACTTTTCGCTCTAACACATCAACATTGGTCCCTCGTTTTGCCGAGAGTGGGATAATTTCTACAAAATTTAATTTTTCTGTCAGTGTTGGCAAATACGATAGCAAGACTGTTTTATCATTCAGCGCATCAACCTTATTGACAGCTAAAATAACAGGACATTTTACGTTTGATAGCAGGGAGAGGACTAATTCATCTTCCTCTGTCCACTTAACACTATCGACAACAAAAATAACGACATCGACATCCTTTAAGGCCTGCCTTGCTGTTTTATTCATCAGACGATTTAAAGCATGGGTTTCCAGTTGATGAATACCCGGGGTATCCACATAAATGGTTTGAACAGCCCCAAGCGTTTTAACGCCAAGGATCCGATGTCGTGTGGTTTGCGGCTTTCGTGAAGTAATGCTTAATTTTTCACCTAAGATCCGATTTAAAAGGGTTGATTTACCAACATTAGGACGCCCAACAATGGCTACATAACCGCAAAAGGTTTCGTTATTCTGCATCTTTGAGTACCTTTAATACTGCTTCTGCAGCATTTTGTTCTGCCTTTCGACGAGTATTCGCAATACCAATTAAGGGTTCTCCGATAGGGGTAATACATTCCACATTAAACAAAGGATTATGAGGATCTCCTGTTATTTTAATAACCCGGTATTCAGGTAAGCTAAGATGCCTTGCTTGCATATATTCTTGCAAACAAGTTTTAGCATCTTTTTGTGAAGCACCAGGAACTAAAGTATTCAAACGGGTTTCATACCAGTCTAAAAGTCGAGAACGGCAAGTGTCGATATTGGCATCTAAAAAAATAGCTCCAATGATTGCTTCTAAGGCATCTGCCAAGATAGATCCTCTCTGATGTCCCCCGCTTTTCTTTTCCCCAAGCCCTAAACTTAAGTATTCCCCAATACCCAGATCTTTAGCAACCAAGGCTAGTGTTTCCCCTTTAACAAGCATAGCCCGCAAACGGGTGAGGTCCCCTTCTCTGGCTTTCGGAAAGCGATGATACAACTCTGCTGCAATCACAAAATTTAAAATAGAATCTCCTAGGAATTCAAGTCGCTCATTATTAGTTCCCCCACTCGAGCGATGCGTAATCGCTGCCCGTAACAATTTAAGATCGGAAAATGAATAATTTAAAGTTCTCGATAATATTCCAGCCTTTTCTTCCCAATTCATCTCTTTAGCTCTTATTTAATAGGAGTCATCAATCGATTCCAACGAACACCCTGTGTAAAAATGTCCCACCAATGGGCTCTAGGTGTAATGCTATCCCAGCTCATCCAAATCCCAAAAGCCCGGCCCTGAATGTCTTTATCGGGAACAAACCCCCACATTCTACCGTCTTTACTATTATCACGATTATCACCCATCACAAAATATTGGTTGGACGGAACAATAAAATCATCAAAGGCATAATTGCTTGGCTGAAGATCAGGATGAATATAAATGGTGTGTTTAACCGATCCCAATGTTTCTATTAATTCACGAACGGGAAAAATCATCCCCCTTTCATTCATATCGACAGTATCTTTAATAAATTCTTGTTTCATGGGTTCACCATTAATATAAACCATCTTATTTTTGTATTGAATATGATCATTGGGAAGCCCAATCACTCGTTTAATCATATCGATAGATTCTCCATTATCGACATGTTTGAAAACAATCACATCCCCTCGCTTTGGATCCCCAACCCTTAAGAGTTTGGTATCGAATATGGGAAGTCTTAAACCATAATCATATTTATTCACAATAATAAAATCGCCTTCTAATAAAAGAGGATGCATAGATCCTGAAGGGATCCTAAAAGGCTCTGCCAAAAAAGATCTTAAAAGAAAAACAACGACTAAAATTGGAAAAAAGGATTTAGAATACTCAACCCACCAAGGCTCTTTCACGGATTGGCCACGAGGTGATATCACATTCATCATCCGTCTGGGTTTCAAAAACAAAGCATCCAGAAGCCAAATAACACCCGTCAGTGTTGTTGCAATTAACAAAATTTCTGAAAATCTCATTTTTTGTCCTTATCTACTTTTAAGATCGCTAAAAAGGCATCTTGTGGAATTTCCACCTTGCCCACCTGTTTCATTCGCTTTTTCCCTTTCTTTTGCTTATCTAATAATTTCCTTTTCCGTGAAATATCGCCACCATAACACTTGGCAGTCACATTCTTACGCAAAGCCTTAACCGTTGAACGGGCAATAATATGTGCTCCAATCGTTGCTTGTATCGCAATATCAAACATCTGTCTTGGAATAATTTCCTGGAGTTTATCGGTCAGATCTCGGCCACGCTGATATGCCTTATCCTTGTGAACGATCCAAGCCAGAGCATCTACCTTTTCGCTATTGATCAAAATATCGAGTTTAACCAAATCTGCTGGCTGAAAACGAACAAAATGATAATCAAGCGAGGCAAAACCACGGCTTACCGATTTTAATCTATCAAAAAAATCTAAAACGACCTCATTCATGGGTAGATCGTAACTTAAAGCCACTTGATTCCCTAGGTACATCAATTTTGTTTGCGCGCCCCGCTTTTCTGTACAGAGAGTTATCACATTTCCCAAATAAGTATTGGGAACTAGAATGCTCGCCTCTACAATGGGCTCTCGCATTTCTTCAATAAGGGAGGGATCCGGTAATTTTGCAGGATTATCCACATAAATAGTCTCACCCTTTTTGGTAATAACTTCAAAGATAACTGTAGGGGCAGTTGTTATCAAATTTAAATGATACTCACGCTCTAAGCGTTCTTGCACAATCTCCATATGCAAAAGACCTAGAAACCCGCATCGAAATCCAAAGCCTAAGGCATGCGAAACTTCGGGTTCGTAAAACAAAGCCGAATCATTTAATCTGAGTTTAGACAAAGCATCTCGAAAATCTTCGTAATCTTCAGAATCCACTGGGAAAAGACCCGCGTAGACTTTGGGTTCGCACAGTAAAAATCCTGGTAATGCACTGGTTGCTTGTCGGTTTGCCAAGGTAATGGTGTCCCCTACCGGCGCTCCATTAATTTCCTTAATACCCGCAATCACATAACCGACCTCACCTGCCGCCAAACTTTCTGTTTTCACTCGCTTTGGCGTAAAGATCCCTAGTTCATCTACGGTGTGTGTTTTACCTGTGGACATCACCAACATTTTATCATTGCTGCGCAAAATACCATTTTTAATTCTAACCAGCGATACCACACCTAAATAACTATCAAACCAGGAGTCGATAATCAAAGCTTGCAAGGGTGCCTCTAAATCGCCTTTAGGCGCTGGAATAAATTGTACTAATTGTTCTAATAAATCTTTTACGCCTAAACCGCTTTTAGCACTGATCCGTAAAGCTTGATGGGCATCGATCCCAATGATTTCTTCGATTTCTTTAATCACCCGCTCGGGTTCCACTTGAGGTAAATCAATTTTATTTAAAACAGGTATTACTTCTAAGCCTTGTTCTATGGCTGTATAACAATTGGCAACGGTTTGAGCCTCTACCCCTTGGGCAGCATCGACCACTAATAAAGCCCCTTCGCAAGCTGCTAAAGAACGAGAGACTTCATAAGCAAAATCCACATGACCCGGTGTATCGATAAAATTAAGCTGGTAAGTCTGCCCATCTTTGGCCTTAAACGGTAAAGTGACGCATTGGGCTTTAATGGTTATCCCACGTTCGCGTTCTAGATCCATGGAATCTAATACTTGGTTAGACATTTCGCGATCGGTAAGCGCACCGCAAATTTGGATAAATCTATCCGCCAGGGTCGATTTTCCATGATCAATATGGGCAATAATGGAAAAATTTCGGATATATTCCATCTCGAACAAGGTAAAATCCTTAAGTAAATCAAAAAGACAATTAAGGTCCTGATTTTACCCTATTTTTGAATGACATGCATTAAAAAGGGGAGAAAGTAACCAAAGTTGAGTTAACTATCTAATTAATTTTACCCTAGACGCTCTCTCGTTTTCTGAGTTCCCCCCACTGAGTCATTAGACCCTGCAGTATTCGATTTAACGTTTAGAGCAGTATCATTTTGAATATCACCTAGTGACCCAGACCCAGTTAAAACTGGAACTAGAGATAATGTGGGTTTCGAATTTGAAAGAGCAAATTGGGTCAACATCGAAAACGGAGCAGAAGAGGAGGAAGATGGATCTTGCGATAGACAAGATGTCGCTGACAACTGCACTGTTTCCTCATGGATCTTTTCATTTTCTTGAATAAAAGCATCTAGCTTCGCTACAGATTCATTAAAGTTTTTGATGGCGAGATCGCGTAGTCTTCCCTCTTCTTGGCTAAACTCATCTCCAAATACTGGAAATATTGGCTCAATTTTACCTACGCCAATATGCATTGGATAACTAAAATAGGTATTTTTTAACCCATTATACTCTTGTACATCATCCTGTTTCGAGGCTTGTGGAAAATAATAAGTAAAGGGCATAACCCAATAGGCTATACCAAAACAATAATTTCCAATAAATTCACCCAGTAAATTGCCAGCGTCGATTGAAGCACCAATTTTATTTTTATTTAGTTCTGTAATCTCTGCGCCATACTTCCGAGTTGCATCAACTGCTTTATCAATACAGGTACCCATAGCCTCTTTAGAAATAATGCCAAATTGTGAATGAGTACATTGTTCTAATGAATAACCATTAATTCGTATAGACCCCAAATGTGGGAACATATCTTTATTATGGAAACCCACCATATGAGCTTTGATTCGATGGACTCGAATGTCTTGTGTTAGCTCCAACTCATCTTTTAAACACGCCATAAAACGATGGCTATCTAAAGCACAACCAAAACCCAATATTTTTTTGGGATCATACCCTGAAAGCTCTTGGAATTTACGCGTAAAATAGTCAACGGGATTGGTTACCATTAAAACCAAGGCCTTACCGTTATATTGCATAAAAGCCTGTGCAAGAGTTTTAATATCTTGATAATTTGAAGTAGATTGAACTTCTCTATCTGTTCCATTCAGTCGAGCCTTAGCTAAGACCTCTTGGCTCGGAAATTTCCCAGATAACACAATAACAAGATCAGCATCTGCCATTTTTTCTAGCTTATCGGTAGAAGAAAATGCTATTTGGGAGGAAGAGGAAGAACGAATAATATCAGACATTCGAGACATACTGCTGCTTTTAGCATCTTTAACAATTCCTTCTGCATGTGAACGTGTTGGGTTGTATACAATCACATTTAATTGGTTCTCAGCTCCAATATCTTTCGTTGCTAAATTCGCCAAACAGATTTTAGCAACATTCCCAGAACCCACTATAAATACATTTTTGATCGTCATTATATTCCCCTTAAAGGTCTATCGTTCTACTTATTCGTAAACCTAAAAATATTTTTTTATTCCGTATACACAAACTGCTGCGCCATTTCATATTCCTCAGGCGTATTCACATCAATCGATTTATCTTCTGTTAAACAAACGCGTATTTTATAGCCATGTTCGATCACCCTTAATTGCTCTAAGGATTCTGCCTGTTCTAATGGAGTTTGAGTAAGCGTTCTATAGACTAATAGAAAATCTCGGCGAAAAGCATAAAGACCCTTGTGATGATAAAGCGGCACTTTAACATCTTGCCTAAAGTAAGGAATCGGGGAACGCGAAAAATAAATCGCATTACCTTGCAGATCTGTAATGACTTTTACGGCCCCAGGATTATTATAATTCAACTCTTTATCCAGAGGCGTTGCAAGTGTTGTCATTTCTGGCATTTCGCCTGCAAGATAAGGTGAAACCAATTGTTCAAGCATTCTTGGTTTAATAAAAGGCTCATCGCCTTGCAAATTAATAACCACATTCATCTCGGGATATTGTTCTGCAACCACAGCAGCTCTATCACTACCGGTGGGAAGATGTGGATCTGTCATCATCACATTACCCTTAATTGCGCGGATAACATCGGCAATTTCTTCACTATCGGTTGCAACAATTAATTTGCTAATGGCTTTGCAGCGGCTTGCATTTTCATACACCCATTGCACCATGGGCTTGCCCTGGATGGGTAAAAGAGCTTTTCTAGGAGTACGGGTGGAGCCAATTCGACTGGGAATCACACATAAAATATTTGGCTTGCTAAACTTATCCATTATTTTTCCCTTTAATTGCTATTCAAAATCGAAATAAATCATGACGAATTATGTTAGCAAATCATAAAAAAGCATAATACTGGTTATATTTTCAGCTAAAAGGGGTCAAGTCTCACTGTATTTACTGTACTAGTCATTGAAGGATAAATATGTTAAAAGAGAGTTAATAGAGATCAAAGTACTGGAGTATTCAATGCCGCATCCTGAAACAGAGATAGAAAAACAACATATCAAAATTGGTGGTTGGTTATTATTGCCTGCCTTGGGATTAATATTAGCTCCATTTATTTTTATGTCGGAAGCGTACAAAGAATTTTCAGAAATATTTGGATCGGATGCAACTCATGGAATGGATTCAATTGAAATAACTATATATTCTGTAGTGCTGCTCGGCATGCTGTTCTCTTTTTTGATGTATATATTATTCACTATTTATTCTTTTTTTAAACGAAAAAAGATAACGCCAAAGTTAATGGTGGGTTTTTATTCATTGGGCTGTATGGCTGCGATACTATATTATCTATCCGAGCCCAATGCTGTTGGTTTAAAAGGTCTTATCCCGAATTTTGCCACTCTTATCATATGGGTTCCCTATTTTCTTTTTTCTAAGCGAGTGAAAAATACATTTGTCGTTTAAAACGACTTAACATGTCTTATGAATAACGTAGACTTTATTGCACAGGGCATTTTATCACTCACACACGAATATTTTATTCTTATTTTTGTTTCTATCGGTTATTTTTCTAAAAACAGACCGATCTTCACTAGAGTTTTATTTATATTACTCTTTTCTATCATTTTAAATTGCTGGTTAAAATCCGTCTGGAAAATTCCTTTGGCAGAACACCTTGGAAAAGAAGGATGGGCTTTTCCAAGTGGCCATATGCAAAATTCAATCGTTTTTTGGGGTTGGCTTGCTTGGGAATTAAACAAATCTTGGGTTTATATTTTAGCAGTTACGTTTTTGATAGGAATTGCTACTTCCTTAATGCATTTTGGATATCACACATCTATTGATATTATTGGCGCATTTGTATTTGCCCTCCCGACCCTTTTCTTATACCAAATCCTTATTAAAATGCCAAAAATAACAACAGAGAAGATTGGTTTAGTGTTAACCCTGCTTTCTCTGCCTTTAGTGTATTTAATTCACAATATTCAACCCTACTCTATTCCGCTCGGAGCATTAATAGGGTTTACATTGGGATGCAGCTTAGAGAAGAGCTATTCAGATCTGCATGATTCAAAGCCAAACCTTAAAAATAATTTATTTCTAAATTTGATTTTTGCTGTCCTTGGTATACTGATTATTTATCAACTATCCACTTATCTGTATTTGTTTTTCACTAAAGACACTGGCAATTTTATTAAATTTTTTAGCGTTGCCCTTTGGATTAGTTATGGAGCAAATGCAACGGCCATGTTATTTAATAAGATCAAAAATGGAATTAAACAACATGCATGACTTAGCTTGGATCTTAAACTTAAGAAGCGATTCTTTAACCATCTTTTTTAAGTTCTTTCAAGTTTTTGCCTCCGAAAGTTTTTATTTGGTTTTTATTTCCATAGGATATTGGTGCTGGAACAAGAAGCTATTTAGAGATCTGGCCATATTGCTTTGTATTTCAACATTAATCAATTTCACCCTCAAATTGGTTTTTCAAATCCCACGTCCCGCTATAGAACATCTTGCGGTTGCAGAATCCTATAGCTTCCCAAGTGGGGACATTCAAGTAGTCGCAAGCATATGGCTAACACTGGCTTGGCATTTTAAAAATGTTTTACTTTGGGGTTGGAGTTTATTATTAATATTATTTGTTGGATTATCTAGAATATATTTGGGAGTTCATTACCCGCTTGATGTAATAGCAGGCGCCTTCATTGGCGCTTTTATTCCTTATCTTTATTTTTACTGCAAAAATTCCAGTTTTTTATTAACTTTACTAAAAAACCATTTTTTTCTAGTCTTAAGCGGAATCGTATTATTATTGATTTATCCATTAATACTACTCTTACGAGAACCACATATTTTAAGCATCTCCACTCTTGGAGCCCTTTCCGGTATTATTCTAGGAATAATAGTAGACAGAAAAAACAAAGAGACGCCGCATTTAGATTCTTGGAAATTTCGATTATTTTCAGGAGTTCTTGGTTTGTCGACATTATATGCCCTGCGAGCAGGATTGAGTTATTATTGGAAAATAGATCCTCAATGGAGTTATTTATTCTTTATTTATGTGGTTATAGGTTTCCACGTAATATTCGTTGTGCCTAGGTTAAATAACCGGTGTCTGACACCAATGGCACATCGTATTCAGGGATAACCGTCTCATTATATCTTCCTTGCAACTGTTAAAATGTTGGTGGTTTTCTTTTCTTTAAACCTTGATCCATCCATCCCATATTGACCTATTGTTTCAAACCCATTATTAGCCAGCATTGATCTCAATTCTTCTGCGGTATAAAGTTGCAAAGAAAATTTATGATTGAAGCTCTCTGGCTTATCTGCATTTTTTTGCACAACATAATTATCAAAAGAAGTAAGACGACCATTTCTCCTATCAATGGTAGAACATTGAACATCAAACACTTGGGAGTTATTTACCTTTTTATGAACAGAATATGCAAGACCAGCCACAACTTTATCTGTCATGATCCCTAAGTTTAATATGTCGAATACATAAATCCCACCCAATTTTAAATTATGGTGTATATTTCTCATCGCCTTTTCAAAACCAGCTTTGGTTAAATGCCCCACAGCATTAAAAATGGTAATAACCGCATCAAAAGTGCCAACTTTTAATGAACGCATGTCACCATCAATAAATTTGATGTTGATTTTTTCATTCATAGCCTTTTTTCTTGCTATTTTTAAAAGATCTGGGCTGAAGTCTGCACCAGTACATTTGTAAGCACGTTTTGCAAGAAAAAATACTTGTGATCCAGTACCGCAGGTAAGATCTAGAACTGTTTTAGCTTTATATTTTTTTAACAAACCCTCAATCACGGCATTTTTTGCGTCAGTATCATCACCTATGTTGTGCGCATCAAAATATTCAGGTCGTTTTCTATACTCAAGCGGAAGACCTAGTCTATCCTTTCCCATTTCTATTCTCCGAATTAAACTGTTTTTTATTTGGTGAGCTGATCACAATTTTATGCTGCTCCACATGCCATTCAGGTGTACAGGAAATAAATAATGTCATATGACCACTCCAGTAGTATTTTTCCTGTGGTTCAATTAAAACGCAATCCCCCGCATTTAAGACTACTTCTTTATGTTCAACGACTAATTTCCCGCCACCCTCAAACACATAAGCCAATTCTTTACAGTGTTCATTGATTACGCTTCCCGAACTCGGATATCGCCCATTTACCTTTGCAATGGCACAATCAATAGCATGCTGCTCGTCTATTTTATATTCCGTAATAGTGCAAGCATCATCCTCTTTTACACTTGCGTTATGCTTATGAATGACTTTCATAATGCCTGCCTCCAATAATGCTAATGGTTTCATTCAATAAGTTATCATAATTTTAGAAAAAGGCGAAGACAATATTTAGCAGGCACTAAGGCTTTTTTGAGGATTAACTAAAAAAGTTTATAATATAAATATCCAACTGCAGCCGTAACTAGGGATAAAAGCGAAAATATAATAAAAGCTGTGGAAATACTTGAAGCTATTTTTGCAACCAAGCTGAATTTAAAACCACCCCAGATATCTATGCTAACAATAAAGTCAATAATGGTTCCTAACATTAGCAAAACCAAACCTAGGGCACCAAATTCTATAAAAACGGCCATGAGTTCGGATTTGTCTCCTGGATGTGCCGAATGGGTCCAAAAAAACATGGCAAAAAGACATAAAAGAAATATAACGGAAACTGATATGATGATTTTCTTATTTCTTTGAATGAAATTTAAATTATCTACTTCTTTTTTTTCTTCTGTTCCCATATTTTCGGTATTTTTCATTGACCACATACCCCTTTCCTATGCTTTTAGTCTAGCAAGGGCTGAACATTCCTGTCAATGACAGCCCGAGCACGAAAGATGCGGGATCTCACTGTCCCCACTGGGCAATGCATAATCTCTGCAATTTCGTCGTAGGATAAACCTTCTATCTCTCGTAATATAATCGCCTTACGAAGATCTTTCGGTAAGTGCTCTATGGTATCATAAACGACATGTTCCATTTCATCGCGCATCAATAATCTTTCTGGCGTGCCAAATTCTTTTGGGCTATTCTTTGAAATAAATCTTTCCATATCCGTAATTTCGAAATTAATAACTGGCAAACGACGCCCTTGTGAAATAATATAATTTTTGGAGGTATTAATTGCAATTCGATATAACCAGGTGTAAAACGAACTATCTCCACGAAATTTTCCCATGGCACGATAGGCTTTAATAAAAACCTCTTGGCAAACATCCATTATCTCGTTTTGATCTCTTATGACATGTGCAACAATTTTAAACACACGTAATTGATAGCGCATCACTAAAGTATCGAAAGCTCTTAAATCGCCTTTTTTAGTCGCTTCTATCAATTGTAAATCCACTTGATTTTCATCGTTTGAATCATGCATTTTGGTGGACCTCCCGCTAATTACCAGTACAAGTCCCTTTGTGGATGGTTCGTCTAATTTCAGTTTAGTTAATTGCGGAACTTATTTCAATTTTTATAATAAAATGATTGACTTAGGTGTATACGCAGAAGATCTCTCTTAAAAATTTCTTTCAATTCGCACTGTTTTTTAAAGTAATTATTAGGAAAAATTAATATGCGTGCATAGAACACGATATTCTGAGGAGTTCAACGCATCGAGCGGAATAATCACATTACGTGAATGTGTGCTTAATCGAAAACGTAAAATGATGAGGTGCGCGCTTTTATAGCTATCATTTTTCAAAGATCCAATAGCCCTCTTACCATCCTTAGTTTGGTAGCCCCAACGCCCTTTTGGATCTTTCCAAACCCGAACCACTGCATTCTTCGAAATTCTCCTTGCGTGTAGATTCAGTGTTTTTGAAGTGTGATAAAGCAAAGCTACAATGCACAATATTTTAATAATCAAAACCCAAGGTAAAGAGATAATAATGCTAATTGCACCTGCATAAATCAGCAAAAAAAAGAGGCTTAAGCCCTTAGATTGGCCTAATGCAAATTCTACTCTTCCCACTTACCCTCACGTATTTTTTTAATCATAGCCTGTAATACAGGGCTATCAGGTTGGGATCTATCCATCAGCCATTCAAATAATTCCTGATCTTGAAAGCTCAGTAATTCTACAAAAACTCTTTGTTCTTCTTCAAGTAAAGTTTCATAGGACTTTTCCAAAAAAGAAAGCAAGAGAATATCTAATTCCAACATACCCCGACGGCATTGCCAGCGGATCTCTGCAGGATTAGGGAGTGGATGGGGATGATTCATTTTAAAGTCTCTAATGTTTGTCTGAGAATTTAGGGTATCAACGAATCGAAAAACAAGCAAGGATCTTAAGTTTTCTTCTGGAAATTAGCAAAAAGTTAGTTATTTGTCTATAGCCGATGCTAAATCAGACAAAAAACGGATTTCAATAGACTTAAAGTTCTGTTATCCTATTAGATAAATAGATAAAAATGTCACGAAAATTCAGGATCATTAGGTTAACTAGAAATGACAACATTCAACCATTCAGGCATCCATATCGTAGATCTTAATGCCCACTATGGCCTTATTTCTGTGCATGGCAACGATGCTGCTACTTTTCTACAGGGTCAATTAACCTCCGATATTCGAGAGTTAAGCGCGACTAATCATGGCTTAAGCGCTTATTGCAACATCAAGGGTCGAGTTCGCGCCATATTTAGGATCTTCTTATTTGATAATACCTACTTTCTCCAACTACCGCTTTCGGTATTGTCAGGTACTTTAGCCCAACTGAAAAAAGTTGCTCGATTTTCAAAAGTGTCTTTAGAAGATGTAAGTTCGCAATGGACCCGCTTTGGGGTTTCCCTCGAATCTAACTGCGATTTATCTAAACTTCCTGTATTTTTACCCTTAGTAGAAGAAGGCAAATTATTAACCAGTGGAAATACTAAAGTATCCGGGGATCTTATTATTCTTTCTTTACCGGGCCTTAATCCAAGATTTGAAGTGTTAAGCCCCAAAGCTTTACCTGATCCACTTTGGATGCAATTAGGCAAAGTAAGCAAAATACAGGATTTTGAATTTTGGAAACTTTTGGATATTAAAGCGGGGATCCCAGAGATATGGCCTGAAACCGTAGAACAATTTCTGCCTCATTCTCTAAATTTACCTGCCTTAGGAGCAGTGAATTTTAATAAAGGGTGTTATTGCGGTCAAGAAATTGTTGCAAGAATGGAATATCGAGGCAAATTAAAACGACAACTCGTTCAAGTCACTCTAGAGGATACTGAAACTTTACCCTTACCCGGCTCGCAATTTGAAAATCTGCAAGGGGCTGATAAAAAGGTAGGCACTGTGGTTACTGCAAGTAAAATGGCTGATACGGTTGAAATGCTAATTGAATCTAACGACTAATCCCCAAAAATTTTTCTCGAGTTAATATTCCAAGCTATTTTAGTTCTTTTTGCATAAAATACCGATCAAATTTAAATAACCATTTGGGTAAAGTACCAACACATTGATAGCCTATTTTTTCATAAAATGGCCTTGCATGATAGGAATAAGTTTCTAGTCGGATATTATTGTAACCCTGATCTTTAACATACTCTTCTAGTTTTTGATTAAGCAAGGTCCCTAATCCCTGCATTCTATAATCTGGGTGCACCCAAAGTACATCCACATCTACATAAGGCGAGATAAATAGTTTAGCAAATACGCCTGCAATTATCTTTTCTTCCTGATTCTTAATACAGATAGTAAAAAGTTTGGTGGAATATGTTCCTAAAAAGGAACGATTATAATCTCTAAAGCCTTGCAATAAATAATCGATATTTTCTTTTGAAGGAGAAGTATCTACTTCAAACTTCAAATCTTTATATGTTAGTTCTGTTTTAAGAGACGACATTGTTGACTCCTATAGACCAACCACTCTAAAGCAAAGGTGTCTGACACCTTTTAGGTTCCTTTTATTCTGAATTCCTCATTTGCGGAAATAACAACACATCCCGAATGGAAGCAGAATTGGTTAATAGCATGACGAGGCGATCGATCCCAATACCTTCTCCAGCCGTTGGTGGCAAGCCATGTTCTAAAGCTGTAATATAGTCGGCATCATAATGCATGGCTTCTTCATCGCCCGCTTCATGTGCTTCCACTTGTTTTCTAAATCGTGCGGCCTGATCTTCTGGATCATTTAACTCGGAAAAGAGATTGGCAATTTCACGCCCTGCAATATAGAGTTCTACCCTATCCGTAATTTCCGGGTTTTGATTGTTACAGCGCGCTAAGGGCGAAACCTCGGTTGGATATTCCATAATAAAGGTGGGCTGCAGTAATTTGGTTTCAACCGTTCTTTCAAATAGATCTAATTGTAAGCGCCCTAAGCCCCAGGAAAGATCCACTGCCTGATCCTGCTTTTTCAAAAGTGCAATTAAAGCAGCTTTTGATCCCAGGTCCTCTTTGGCTACTTCAGGGTTAAAATGTAAAATGGCATCGATAATTGAATAACGAGCAAAAGGCTTAGAAAAATCGATTGTGATATCTTGATATTGAATGGTTGTCGTGCCCAATACCTTTTCAACAATTTCTTTAAACATCACCTCTGTGAGATCCATAAAATCTCGAAAATCAGCATAGGCTTGATAAAATTCTATCATGGTAAATTCTGGGTTATGCCGTGTGGATAAACCCTCGTTCCTAAAATTACGATTAATTTCAAAAACTTTTTCAAATCCACCCACCACTAAACGTTTTAAATATAATTCTGGTGAAACCCGTAAGAAGAGATCCATATTTAAAGAGTTATGATGCGTAATAAAGGGTT